>OAOK01000031.1_pt1 | contig 141314 bp, 98 predicted proteins | sample 1641101 | NCBI WGS metagenome assembly OAOK01 (sample SAMEA104232307, study PRJEB22302) | sediment metagenome | biome: forest; feature: aquifer; material: sediment | place: USA | collected 2011-08-07 | depth 0.01 m
GACAGACCGCACCGGAAGCATATCGGAACCAATCCGGCGGATACTCCCGCGCGGAAGCTCGCGGAATCGCCGGTCGCATTCTTCTCGCGACTACCGGGTAAAGGAGCTCAAGGCGTAGTTCTCTGCGGAGAACAGGCTCTCACGGTACCGGCGCGGTTGCAGGTAGGCCTCTGTCCTGTGCGCGGGGGTAGGGTGAAATGTCGGCTATGCGCCCTCATCTCGGACGTTTGGCGGTCTGCGAGCTACTTCCGAAGGCTGCCGATCGCTCAGGCCCTCTCATCGATACGCCATGCGGGAAGCGAAAAGGTTTACTTCGGAATGGTCGAAGCGTGTCGGCCGACGCTCGTCCGAGAATACTGAGGAGGTAGCTATCCTAGCGAGTCATGGATGGCGCCACGATGGTTGATATGAAAACCCTACCACTTGCCAGGCCTCGGCGCTCTTGGAATACCTTGTTTCAAGGGGGAAAGGTCGTTGCGTATCCTAGCATACAATCCCGGTCACGACGGCGCCGTTGTTCTTATCGAGAACGGTCGGCTGTCTTTCTCAATCGAAGCTGAGAAGGGCTCGAACTACCGCTACTCTGCGATATCGGTTTCTGACCTGCTCGATGTCGTCGGAGAGCTGTCCGATCTTCCTGATGTCATATGTATGAGCGGTTGGTGGCCGCGGGACCACTACGAATTCCTACACGGCTCTCGCCGCAACGGCGGATATCGCGGAACGGCCGAGTACCTCGCCATCCACGAGAAGGGACGGTTCCTACGCGGACGTTCCGATTACTTCTCTTCCTCCCACGAGCGCTCTCACATCATGTGTGCTTTGGGAATGTCACCGCTCCCAGAAGGCACGCCTTGCTACGCCTTGGTGTGGGAGGGCGAGATGGGAACCTTCTACGAGATTGATGCCCATAGTCGCGTTTCGGTTGTGAGGGACGTTCTGACGCAACCGGGCAACCGCTATGCGCTGCTCTATGGGCTTGCAGATCCGGACTTCCCGAAGGACGGTCCCTATCCCCGACAATCAGATGCCGGAAAGCTGATGGCGCTCGCGTCGTTCTCCAAGCGCGCGACCGCTACTGCGGAGGAGCGGGCGCTTTTGGAGTTCCTTCTCGACGGCCCCTATCGCAAGCTCTCCGACTATCCCCAACTTCCGCAGGCACCGCATCTCGACGTTGGCGTCGAGGATGCTTCGTTCCGCGACTTTGCGGGCATCTACAGCGATGCGATATTCGCCCGTTTCGAAAGGTTCGCGCGCGAACATCTGGAGCCTGGCCGGCCACTTCTGATAGCTGGCGGCTGTGGGCTGAACTGCGACTGGAACAGCAAATGGGTGAGTAGCGGCCTATTTTCGCAGGTCTTCGTCCCACCTGTTGCGAACGACAGCGGGTCGGCGATTGGCACCGCCATCGACGCTCAGTTCCGCTTTACCGGGGATCCGAAGATCGAGTGGGACGTCTATGCCGGTCTTTCATTCCGCGATGACGTTTCGTTCCAGCGCGACGCGTACGACGTTCTGGAACGAGACGACGTTCTCGTCGCGGACCTCTTAGCGAACGACCTCGTTCTCGGCTGGGCACATGGGCGGTACGAGATCGGACCGCGCGCACTTGGCAACCGCTCGATCCTGGCCGCCCCGTTTAGCGACCAAATGCGCGAGCGACTAAACGTTATCAAACAGCGCGAGCAGTTCCGGCCGATAGCACCCGTCTGCCTGCGCGAAGAAGCGGAGCGGTGGTTCGGGTGTCGTGTCGACAGTCCGCATATGCTCTACACCTTCACGGCGACCACCGATCGGCTCCGCGCGGTGACGCACATCAACGGATCGGCCCGCCTGCAGACTGTTACAGAGGGCTCCAATCCGGAGCTTCATGCCCTCCTATCCGCCTTTAGAATGAGGACCGGCTACGGCGTCCTCTGCAACACTTCACTCAACTTCAAGGGAAAGGGGTTCATCAACGACATCGGCGACCTCGACGTCTACACCAGAGGTCATGGCCTCGATGGCTTCGTGGCAAGTGGCCGCATCCACATACTCAGGAACTCTCCCAGCTATGGGGCCTACCTGCGGCGAAGTCGCGGTCAATCCAGCTCGACCGCTCAAGGAATGGCCGGTTGAGCGAGGTACAAGATCATGCGGCTGACGCGCGACATCGCATCGCGGCTTTGGGGCTCGGCTTTGAGGCGCACGAGACGCTTCGATCGGCACTGATCCGAGATATCATCCTCATGCAGGTCGGTATGGATCCCGCATGCCGATCGAGGCATGCACCCGGCGGAATACCGCGCAACCTGATCAGATTCTGGCATGACCATTCCGAACTGCCCGACGACGTAGCCGCCTGCATGTTCACTTGGGAGCGGCTGGCTGACCACGGCTTTGCAATCCGAACTTTCGATGACGCATCCGCCGATCGCTACATTCGTGATCGACACGGTGTCCGTGAAGTAGCCGCCTTCAGCCGGTGCGCACATCCGGCGATGCGGTGCGATTACCTTCGTCTGTGCGTGCTGCTCACCGAGGGGGGGCTCTACGTCGACTGCGATGACGTACTACTTGACGACGGCTGGACCTACCTGCTCGAAGACGACAGGTTGAAGCTTCAGCCGCTCTGCTACGACATTTCAGCCGGGGGGATGATGCCAAACGCAGATATCTGGCGAACCGATCTGCCTCCAGGAGAACACAACTTCTACGTCAACAATGATCCCATCGCAGCGCCGGCCGGACATCCTGTCCTGAAGCGCGCCCTAGAGCGAGCGACTGAACTGCTACTCGGGGGCGACAACCAGCCAGAGATTCAGGCGACCACCGGTCCCGGGAACCTCACAACGGTACTCGCCGCCCACGCGTATACTCTAATCTTGCAGGGAGACGCGCTCGACTTCAATCTGATACGCGGCTGGGATGCGATCGCGGAGATGCGGTGGGATCTTTCTTATCGCGGAGACGAGCGCAACTGGCGCAACGTCTACGGATGTTGAGACACTGATAGCAAAGGCGCGCGCTTGAGGCTCGATCGACCCGCGAGAGCTCTGCGAGGGGTGATGTTCCGCCTATGCCGCCGCGCTGCCTGGCGGTAGAATCGACGCGTTCGGCGCAGACGCGAACCGGATTGGGATGATCCTTGTGATCAACCTTGATCGGCAGCCCCGCCGCATTGCTAGGACCATGCGGGAACTCTCGCGTTTCGAGACCCGCGACGGCCGACGGCTTACCGACCTTGTGGTCCGTATGTCCGCGCTAGACGCACGCGACGGAAGGGTGGCAGCGGCTACCGCCGACGTGGACCCGCGCTACGTCGTGGGCCATCAGCTGCATGTTCAACCGGACGCCAAGCTTGAGGACTGCTTCGGGCGGGACCAGCCCGTCACGATGACCCGTCAGGAGATCGCCGTGGCGCGATCTCATGTCGAGGCATGGAAGGCCGTCGCAGCGGGACCCGAGGAACACGTCCTGATCCTTGAGGACGACGTGTGGTTCCGGCGTGGCGCCGCTGCGATAATCGACCGAGCTTGGCACGAGGCCCTGGCCAGAAAAGGCACGGCAGGTCCGGCCATGCTTTACCTGTCATACGAGGACGCCGGTGGCACTTGCGAGCGGGCCGACGCCCATGGAACGCTGTTCCGTCCGGTGCGGGGACTCTGGTTTCTTTCCGGCTATGTACTCTCCCGAGGTGGTGCCCAGACATTGCTCCGCGCAATGCCGGTTGTCGGCCCGGTCGACATGTGGATCAACAGGCAATTCGATCGGCTGGCGCCTCTCGCCGTTCGATCCGCCGCCATCCTGCAGCGGTCTGATGTCGGGTCCGACAACTCCTACTCGATGCTACCTTTCCTGGCGCAGGCAGGAGTCGTTGATGCCGACTCGCTTCCGGCGCCAGCTCGCTCCGGCAGGGTTCGTATCGTCGCCTGGACCGAACGCAGAGAGCGTGAACCTTTGGCGATGGCGCTGTCGATGCTCGGTCTGCGCGTCCTGGCGTTCGATGTCGGCGAGCTCACCTTCGGCAACAGCGAACTCTCCACCTGCTTTGCCACTTTCGACGCTCTTGTCGATCCGCCCTTCGAGCCCGACGACTTGCCGAACGGAATCACCGAGCTCGCCACTGGACTTGTCTTGGAGCCCGCCCGTGCGGATCGGATGAGCACTGGCCACCAATCGAAGCAGCCATGGACTGTCCTGCCGGGCGACGGGCCGGGCGACGACTGGTGGTCACCGCTCTGTTCACTGGCGGGCGTCGATACGCCCATCGACGCCTTTCCTGCCGGCGCACCGAGCAATTGGCGTCTGTTCCGCGACGGTCGTCGGCCGATTGTTCCCTCACCAAGGTCCGATAGGTCGCCGCCTCGCATGGCGATGGACAGCACGCCGTGGGCGATCGAGATGATCGACGGATGGCCGCCGCCGGTTGCCAGTCTCACGTCCTTGCGGGACATCGGGACGGTCGAGATGCAGTGCTCACTTATCGCGCCCGCGACGGAGATGCCGCCGATGCGCGGGACGTTCCCGGGTAACCTAGCAAGGTTCTCGCATGATGCGATCGACTACGGCGCGGACGGTGCGACGATCACATTGAGCGGGTCGGAGGCGGATGGCCGCCCTTACCGCTCGGGCGCGCTCTCGTCGGCCCGTCGCTTTCTGCACGGACGTTTTGAGATTGAGATGAGGGCAGCACGGGGTGGCGGCCTGGTTACCGGCTTCTTCTTACACCGTTCCGCGCCACGGCAGGAGATCGACGTCGAGATCACTGGCAACGAACCATGCAGAACGCTTCTCAACGTCTACTTCAATCCGGGAAGCGAGAGCACGGACCTCGACTACGGCTACCGCGGCTCGCCCTGTGCGATCGACCTCGGCTTCGACGCCAGCGCAGACTTCCATCGGTACGCGATCGAATGGTTCCCGGATCGGATCCGGTGGTTCGTCGATGACATCCTCGTACACGACCGTGGAAGCTGGGACCCGACCCCGGTGCCGCATTTGCCCATGACGCTTCACGCGAACCTCTGGTCGCCCCGTTCGGTGGAACTCGCAGGAGCTGCGGAAGTCCCGCCACCTTCGGGAACTGCTTCCTTCCGAAACGTCAAGGTCAGTGCGACAACTTGAGTATCGAGCCGTCGTCCGCTCTAACGAGCGGACGACGGCCTTTCGCCTCAACGCGCTAGCTGAACGAAAGTCGGCTCTACGCCATGCCCCGCCCGCAAGCAGTCGGCCGGCAAGCGGCCCAAATTTTCACCTCCGGGGTAAATCTGAAAGCTGCCGTTCGCTAAACTCTATCCCAATGCAACCCACGCCAACGTCGTCGGCGCCAGTGAGCTCTCATAGGTCTGTTCGACGCGGCCTGGATGGCTAGCCTGCGCTTTTGGCGGGAGTGGATAGAAGGAAGGACCTTCGCTTTGAACGAAAGCCCTTCCTTCTAATTCCGGCATGCTCTCGGAGCCGGATTCAGCGGCTTTCTGAAACGCAGCTCTTGTTCTCTCCACAAACTGCGCTGCTATCGATCGTCACGGCACCATCTTCCGGCCCCGTGTTCAGATTCGGCAATTGAGTGGGAAGGGTGACTGAGCGGAACGGCTGGACCGGCGCTTGCAAAGCGCGTTCGAGCGGACGGATGGTGAAAACCCCGTTCCGGAACTGGATCTCGTAATTCGTCCCGGCACTCAGCGAGCCTATATCGATCACATAATCGCCTGCCTGTTCCCCTGCCGCGCGATTCGCCCCCCCGGAAAGCACGTCGCCCGCAACGAGCGAACCCGAGAGCAGCGTATATCCAAGGGCAGGATCGGGATCGCCTGCCTGCTTTTGGGCATCAATGGCTGCGATACTGAGCGCCCGCTTGAGGATGTCGCCCTTAACGGGGCCGGAAATGGTGAGCCTGTAGTTGCCGGCATCACCGCCGGTCAGCATCGTCCCGCTGACATTGACCGTCTTCCCGGTGCCGGCATTCTTGTCGGCAAAGGCCAGGACGGTACCGCTGGCCTCCACCGTGTCCCCGGCGACAGCACCGGCAAGGCTGACCGATCCGGTCGCCGCCGTGCCACCGTCATAGGACTTGGCGGCGACGGTGACTGTGCCCAGGAGCTCCTTCTTCAGGACATCCCCCAGCACACCTGCGGGCACGTTGAGCGTGTAGTTCCCGCTGTCCGCGCCGGTCACCGTGGCGAACGAGCACGGAAGCTGCGCCAACTAAGGCTCCCGACCAGCCGATTTCCAACCCCTCCTCGTGCGCAAGCGCATGGGGCAGCAGGATATTGATCATGCGACAGCATCGCAGCCTTCTTCTCGCGGGCCTGGCGGGAGGGATTTTCTTGCTCGCGGGCGCGCCGGTCTCGGCGGTCCCCAACTCCAGCCCACTGGCTCCGCAATCGGGCACGACGTGGGGGATCACGGAAATGCAGTGGCGTACGCTTGCCGGGCCCGACCTGCGGCGCCTGGCGGGATTTCCCGGCTCCGCGCCCGCCGTGCTCGCCGCCGCGCAGAATGGCGACCCGCGCGCCATGGCACTGATCTCGGGGGCCTATGCGACGGGATCGGGGGTGCCTCGGAACAACAGCGAGGCGTTCCGCTGGGCGCAGCGCTCGGCGGCGACGGGCTTGCCACTCGGCATCCATGTCCTCGGCCTCGACTATTTCTACGGCACCGGTGTCGCGCCCGATCCGGCGCAATATCTGCGCCTGCTTCGTCAGGCCGCAGACGCAGGTTCGATTGCGGCCGCAGGCGAAATTGCCAAGGCGCTGTTCCGTGGCGAAATCATCGCCAAGGACCTGACCGGGGCACTGCGCTACGCCAAAATCGGTGCAGAGGGCGGTATCGCGGAAAGCATGATGCTCTATGGCACGCTGCTTTACGATCGCTCGCTGCCCGGCCGCGATCCGGCCGAAGGCGGCAAATGGATCCGGGCGGCCGCAGCAGGCGGCTATGATTTCGCCCGCAAGGCAGCCGCGGCACTCGATGCCCAGGATGGCTTCTCGGTGTCGGCGAAACAACTGTTCGTGTCCAATTTCGGCAACAGCCTCGTCGGCGCCCACACCGTGATCGCGGCGCCGGATGATCCCTGCGTCACCCAGATCGTCGTCGATCTTAACGGCACCACGGGATCCTTCCTCATCAACTGGCAGCAAACGGTCGTCGCCAGCGCGGGCAATTCGTTCGTCAACCTATCGGGTGCGATCCTCAACGGCACCCAGCGGGCGGGGGGCGATGTCAGGAACAGTCTCGGACTTTCGCTCCACCGCGACCAATCGGACGCTCCGGAGGAACAGGACCGCATGTTCGACCTCGCCGCCGCGGCAAAGCAGGTGTCCGACATCTGCCATGCGCTTTGAGGCCGCGGGCGCGCCCACGCGGCTGGTGACGAAGACGAAGAAGAATATGGCGATCCGATCGAAGATGACCATCGGCACCGCCGCAGCCGCCATGCTGCTGATTGGCGTGCTGCCGGCCGGCGCGCAGAGCGGCAACCACGGTCAGGCGTTCGATCGCGTCCATGAAACTCCGGGTGCTTTCCGTTTGCCGACTCGGCATTTGCTCGAGCAGGGGCGTGGCTCCTACTGCCTGATCGACTGATGCGAATCCGTTGCCGAGCGCCTCGAAGCTCGGATGCGGACGCATCAGGAACGATTGGCGCACGCCCGCTAGCGTGCGGAATCTTCGCTCGGTGTCGGATGGTCCGGGTGGATCAGCCTGTTCCACTCCGCCAGGAAACGACGGCGCATCAACCGGTCCTGCACCACGAGCAGTGCCGGGCTCACCGGGATTGCCCGGCGCTGCTGTTCCGGCGTGCGCAAGGCCGCAGGAACCGCCATGTCGCGTCGCACGGACGGCATGGCCTTCGCCACCAGATGGGCCTGACCGCGCTTCGACAGCAGATAGTCCAGGAAGAGGCGAGCGACATTGGGGTGCGCGGCCTTGGCCGGTATCACCGCGATGCGCGACATCAGCAAGGTGTAGTCGCTCGGCAATACCACGGCGAGATTGGGGTTTCGCTGCATTTCCGCAATCGCATAGGATCCAAGCACATTGTATCCGATGACCGATCGACCCGCGGAGACGTCCGAAATGATCGCCTCGCTCGTCGTGAACAGCCGCACGCCGTTGATGCCAAGCGCGCGAACCAGCGGCCAGGCGAGCCTGCTGGCCGCTTCGTCCTGCGAGAGATAGAGATAGCCCACTGCCGAGTTCGCCACGTCATAGGTCGCGACCCGGCCACGTAGATCCGATGCGCCCGACTCGAGCAGGCGCAGCAGGTTCGCATGACTCGTGGGCGCGCGGCGCGTACCCAGCAGCTTGCGGTTATAGACCATCACGATCGGTTCGGCGGTGACGCCCCATGCTTCATTCTTCCAGTTGGCCCATTCCGGCAGCGCGGCGTGCTCGGGCGATGCATAGCGGAGCGCATGGCCGTCATTGACCAGCTTGATCTGCAGATCCATCGCCGAACTCCACAGGAAGTCGGGCATCTCGCCGCCGTTGCGGGCACGTTCTTCCGCCAGATGGTGGACGGGGAGCGCCGCCATCTCGCGATAGTCGATATGAATGCCGGGGTGCTGGCGCTGGAAGTCGGCGAGCAGCTGGGCGACGGCGGGGCGGTCGGTCGCCGACCAGATCACGAGCCTGCCCTCGCGGGCAGCCGCTCGCGCGATCGCCGCGTGCTCGTCATGCCATGGATTGAGCGTGCCGCAACCGGAGAGCAGCAGGCAGCCGAGAAAAGCGAGCGCGCGCATGGCGCAAATGATCCTCTGGACTTCCGACAAGTCAATGCCTCACATTGGCAACCATGGCACGCATTCTTCTTGTCGAGGACGATCCCGCCCTGGCCAGGGGCGTATCGGCCATGTTGCGCAGCAAGAACTATACAGTCGACGTCGCCGAATATGGCGAGGACGCGCTCGACGCGGCACTTGGCGAACCTTATGCGCTGATCGCGCTCGACCTGGGCCTTCCCGATATCGATGGCATCGAAGTGCTTCGTCGATTGCGCCGCAGCGGAAGCAAGACCCCGGTACTGGTATTGAGCGCGCGCGACGCGGTCGAGGACCGGGTCACCGGGCTCGACCATGGCGCGGACGACTATATGCTGAAGCCGTTCGATCCGAGCGAGATGGAGGCACGGATCCGCGCGCTGCTGCGCCGATCGGCAGGGGAGGCCTCGCCGCTGGTCACTATCGGCGACCTGGTCATCGATCCGGCGCGGGCAACGGCAACGCTTGGCGGGACCGTGCTCGCTTTGCGCCGCCGCGAATGGGCCGTGCTCGAACGGCTTGCGGCGCGGCCTGGCAAGCTGGTGTCGAAGGAGCGCCTTGCCGCCGAGATATTCGGTTATGACGAGCCGGTCGCGCCCAATGCGGTGGAGGTATATGTGGCGCGCCTGCGCCGCAAGCTCGAACCGGACGGGCCCGAGATTCGAACGGTGCGCGGCCTCGGCTATCTCATCGACCCGGCATGAAGCCGCTCGCGGGCAGCACCCGCTCGCTCACCGCGCGCCTGCTGATCGGCGTCGGCCTGCCCATGATCATCCTTGCAGTCGCGCTCGGCCTGGGCGGTGGCCTGATGATCCGGGCCACCGTCACGGCGGTCAACGACCGCATCCTCGAAGCCGCCGCCCGCGGCATCGCCGATTCGCTGACGATCGAGGAGGGCGAGATCGCGCTCGACCTGTCGCCGGCGATCTTCGGGATGCTGGAGAACACCGCGCGAGACAATGTCTACTACACGATCCGCTATCGCGGTCGTGCGCTGACCGGCTATGGCGATCTGCCGCAGATCTCGCTTGCGCCTGGCGAGGATGCCGCCGCGTTCGGCGACGCGCGCTATCTCGACCGCGACATCCGCATCGTCGCCAGGGCGCGGCGCCTGCCGGGGCTCGACGCTCCGGTGGTGATCGAAGTCGCCGAGACGCTCGATGCGCGCAAGGCCGATACCAACCGCCTGCTCAGCGGCCTGCTCTTCCTCGAAAGTGCGCTGATCCTGGTGGCGGTGCTTCTTCTGCCCTTTGCGGTGCGCTGGGGCTTGCGGCCGGTCGCGCGGATCCAGGCCGAGCTCGATCACCGCGTCGCAGCGGATCTCGCCCCGCTGTCTCTCGACGCGGTGCCCGCCGAATTGCGGAACCTCGTCAAGGCATTCAACGCCATGCTCGGGCGTCTCGGCGACGCGATGATCGCGATGCGGCGTTTCACGGGCGACGCGTCACACCAGATCCGCACGCCGCTATCGATTCTACGGACGCATGTCGCCGTGCTGCGCAGCGCGGCGCCGGGAAGTACCGAAGCAGCACAATCGCTCGACGACATCGATCGCGGAACGGTGCGGCTCAGCCATCTTGTCGGGCAGCTCCTCGCCCTGGCGCGGGCGGACAATGCGGCACGCAACGAGACGCCGCTCGAGGCTGTCGATCTGCGCGATATCGTGACGGCGGTGGTTGCCGAGCGGCGCGAGGCCAGCGCGCGGGCGGGGGTGACGCTCGTCGTCGTGCCGGCCCCGGCCATCATCATACGCACCGCGCCGGTGCTGGCGCTCGAGCTGCTCGCGAACCTGCTCGACAATGCCGTTCGCCATGGCGGGGCGGGCGGGATCGTCCGGGTGACGGCCACCGAGGATCCGGCGCTCCTTATCGACGACGACGGCCCCGGCATCCCGGCGACCGAGCGCGAGCGCGTGTTCACCCGCTTCGCGCAGCTGCCGCGCGATGCCCGTAACGAGGGCAGCGGCCTCGGCCTGTCGATCGCACGGTCGCTGGCACAGGCGATCGGGGCCGAACTCCGGCTCGAGGACGGCCCCGACGGGCGGGGCCTGCGCGCCATCGTGCACTTCCCGCGCCCCTGAAAGCTTCATGACAGGTTGCCGCGGCTAACGCTCGGGCAGGAGAGCCGGCCGCGCAAGCAGGCGGGCAGGGATGGTCCGCGCCGGAGAGAGGGGAGAACCCCTGTCACGGCGCTGAAAGGAAGCGAACGGGCATGCTATCGATTCTGGCTTTCGCGATGGTCGGTACCTTCATGGTGCTGATCATGACGAAGCGCTTGTCGGCGATCGTGGCGCTGATCCTGGTGCCCGTGCTGTTCGCGCTGCTCGCCGCCATGCTGCATGGCGGGTTCGACGCCGGGCTCGGCAAGATGATGATGGCCGGCGTCGCGGACCTGGCGCCAACCGGCGTGATGCTGGTCTTCGCCATCCTGTTCTTCGGGCTGATGATCGACGTCGGCGTGTTCGACCCGATGATCCGCGCCATCGTCCACGCGGTGCATGGCGATCCCGTGCGCATCCTGGTCGGCACGGCGCTGCTTGCGCTGATCGTCTCGCTCGATGGCGATGGCGCTACCACCTATATGATCACCACCGCGGCGATGCTCCCGCTCTACCGCCATATGAAGATGGACGTGCGCATGCTTGCCTGCATCGTCATCATGGCCGGCGGGGTGATGAATGTCCTGCCCTGGGGCGGCCCTACCGCGCGAGTGGTGAGCGCGCTCAAGCTCGATGCGGCGACAGTGTTCGTGCCGCTGATCCCGGCGATGCTCGCGACGGCGGCCTGGGTTGTCTTCGTCGCCTATCGCTTCGGCCTGAAGGAGCGCGCCCGGTTGGCGGCGCTGCGGGCCGATGCGGTGGATGAGGATGCGGATGCGGACGAAATGCTCGAGCAGGACCGCCACAGCCATGTCGAGGCGCGGCGGCCGCGCCTGTTCTGGTTCAACCTTCTGCTCACCATCGGCCTGCTCGTCGCGCTGATTGCGGCAGCGATGCCGCTGCCGGTGCTGTTCATGCTCGCCTTCGCGGTGGCGATGAGCGTCAATTATCCGAACCTGTCGCAACAGCGCGAGCGCCTTGCCGCGCATGCCCCGAATGCCCTGGCGGTAGGCGGGCTGGTGTTCGGTGCGGGCATCTTCACCGGGATCCTGTCCGGTACGAAGATGGTCGATGCGATGGCAGCCACCGTCACGCATGCGATCCCGCCCGCCCTTGGCGCCTATCTCGCGCCGATCACGGCGGTGATCAGCGCGCCCTTCACCTTCTTCATCTCGAACGACGCTTTCTATTACGGCATGCTGCCGATCCTCGCCGAGACCGGCCATGCCTATGGCCTGTCGGATGCCGAGATCGGCCGCGCCGCCCTGGTCGGCCAGCAGGTCCATCTGCTGAGCCCGCTGGTTGCCTCGACCTATCTTCTGGTCGGCTTCGTCGGCATCGAATTCGGCGAGCATCAGCGCTTCACGCTCAAATGGGCGCTCGGGTCCTGCCTGGTTTTCGGAGGGATCGCCGCGCTTACCGGTGCCTTCCCGGTCGTCGCGGTCGCCGGCTGACGTGCCGGGCGGCGCGGGCTTGCGCATGCGCCTTCGGCAATGGGCCGGGCTTCTCCTGCTCTCCCTGGTCGCAACCGCTGTCCTGGCATTGCTGGCGGTGCCTGCCGCCCTGCTGCTCGGGCCGATGTTCGCCGGGATCGCGGCCGCCGCGCGGGGCTGGGACATCGGGGTGTCGCGCTGGCTCGCCATCGCGGCCCAGGCGGTGATCGGCTGCCTGATCGCGGGAAACATGGCTGGCGCGCTCGCGCCGATGCTCGCCGAGCACTGGCTGCTCTTCGCCCTGCTGACGCTGGCGACCGTCGGTGCCAGCGGCCTGCTCGGCTATCTGCTCAGCCGGTGGGGCGTGGTGCCCGGCACGGTCGCGATCTGGGGATCGATGCCTGGCGGCGCGACGGCGATGGTGCTGCTCGCCGAAGCGAATGGCGCCGATGCGCGGCTGGTGGCGGTGATGGTCTATACGCGCGTCGTCGCCGTCACGCTCACGGCGAGCGCGCTCTCGGTGCTGCTCGGCGCCCAAGCGCTGCCGCCACATGGTGCAGCGGCGGTTGCGGACGGGCCGGTCTGGCTGATGCCCGTAGTGGCGATTGCCGGCGTCGCGGGGGCCGTGCTCCTGCGCTGGCGCTCCGGAACCTTGATCGTCACCATGGCGCTGGGCGCGGCCGCGATGCTTGCGGGCGCGCCTCCGGTTCGGGTTCCCATGCCGCTGCTCGTTCTCGCCTTCGCCACCACCGGCTGGCGGATCGGGCTGAGCTTTACTGGCGAGGCGCGCGCTACGGCAGCGCGCATGCTTCCGCGCATCCTCCTTGCCGCGCTGCTGCTCATCGGCTTCTGTGGCGGACTGGCGGCGCTGCTGCATTTCGCGCTGGGGATCGACCCGCTTACCGCATGGCTCGCGGCCAGCCCGGGCGGTCTCGAATCGGTGGCGGTGATCGCCAGTACCCTGCCGGTCGATTCGCCCTTCATCATGGCAGCGCAAACCGCGCGCTTCGCGCTGGTGATGCTGATCGGGCCGGCGCTCGCTACGGCACTGGTTCGTCGCAGCCGCCGCGCCGCGCACCATCCCCAGCGATGACAGGTTGGTGAAAGCAAAGCCGTGACACTCCTTTGATCGGGGGACCTTCGACGTCCCGAAGATAAGGTTCGGACGCGCAAAGCGGACCGACATACAGGAGGGGATAAATGGGCAGCCTTGATCGGCGCGGTACCCGCGCTTGTTCCGGATTCACCAGCCTCGGCACGATCGCGCTGCTGGGGGTGCTGGCGGCGACGCCGGCATGGGCGCAGGATGCGGCGGCGGACAGCGCCGCGCCCGCCATTGCCGAGCCCGCGCCGCAGGAAACCACGCCCGCGGAGCAGGGGCAGATCATCGTCACCGGCTCGCGGATCGCGCGGCGCGACTATCAGTCGAACACGCCGATCGTGACGATCGGCTCGGAAACCCTGGCCGGCGCCGGCCAGCCGACGCTCGACCGGGCGATCGGCCAGATGCCGCAGTTCGCCGCGGCACAGGGCCTCGCCCAGGTTGGCGACGTGCAGGCGCGGACCGGCTTCCAGGGCGGCCAGGCCTATAGCGATCTGCGCGGCCTCGGGCCCAACCGCTCGCTGATCCTGGTCGATGGCCGCCGCCTGATCGCGTCGAATCCGAACGGATCGATCGATCTCAACACGATCCCGATGGCGATGATCGAGAATGTCGAGGTCATCACCGGCGGCGCATCCGCCACCTATGGTTCCGACGCGATCGCAGGCGTGGTCAACTTCAAGCTGCGGCGCCATTTCAACGGGATCGAACTCGGCGCGCGCCGTGGCGGCACCTTGGAAGGCGACGGCGCGAACACCCAGTTCACGCTGCTTGCCGGCAGCGATTTCGCCGATGGCCGGGGGAGCGCGATCGTGGCGTTCGAATATGCCGAGCGCGATCGCATCGCCGGCGCGGACCGGCCTTTCTTCCGCAATATCCGTCTGCTCGCGCGTCCGCCGGAAGGGCTGGTCGAAAACGGCCTGTTCGGCTCGCAGCCGACGGTCGCGGCGGTCAACGCGCTGCTCGCCACCTATCCGGGCACCACGCCGATCAGCGGTACCGGCCAGTATAATGGGGCGATCGGCTTCAATACCGACGGCACCATCTTCACCACCAGTGCCGGCAGCAACTGCGTTCAGAACTATCGCGGCCTGCCCACCGCGCCGCTGGGCCTCGGCATCACCAGCAATTGCCGCCAGGTGGCGGTCGCGCTCGGCAACTACTTCTCGATCCAGGTGCCGCTGAAGAAATACAACGTCCTCACCAAGCTCGATTACGAACTGGCCGGCGGCATCACGGCCTATGGCACCTTCAACTTCATGCATTCGAGTGCGCTCGACAGCACCTCGGCCGGCTCGACCGGCCCCGGCAAATATCTGGTCGTGCCGCTCAACAGCCCCTGGGTGACCGGCAACCCGGCGCTGCAGGCGCTGCTTGCCTCGCGGCCGGCGGTGCCGGGCGATCCGACCGCGCTCACCCGGGCATTGTCGGTGACCAAGCTGCTCACCGCTTCGGGGCCGCGTTCGCAGACCTTCGAATATGATGTCTATCAGGGCGTGATCGGGCTGCGCGGCACGATACCGGGTACGGCGCTGAACTTCGACGTCTATGGCTCGATCGGGCAGACGCACTTCACCAACATGCAGTATAACGACACCAGCCGCGCCAATATCGCGGCGGTGCTGAACGGCACGGCCAACTTCACCGGCTCGGCGGGCAGCTGCATCGGCTATGCTTGGAATCCGTTCGGCAACAACCCGTTCAGCCCGGGCTGCGAGCAGTTCATCACGCGCGACAACACCAATATCAACACCACGCGCCAGCAGGTGATCGAAGCCACGGTCACCGGTCCGATCTTCAAGCTTCCTGGCGGCGATCTCAGCTTTGCGCTGGGCGCCGCCTATCGGAACAACAGCTTTGCCTTCAGGCCCGACAATGCGCTGATCCTCGGCGACACGCCCTCGTTCGACAATATCGTGCCGACCGGTGGTAGCCAGAAGGTCAAGGAAGTCTTCGGCGAACTCGAGGTGCCGCTGCTCAAGGACGTGTTCCTGTTCAACAGCCTGAGCCTCAATCTCGGCTATCGCCGGGCCAATTATTCGGGCTTCGGTTCGGTCGACGCCTATAAGGCGGATGCCAGCTGGCGGCCGTTCGAGCAGCTGCTGATCCGCGGCGGCTATCAGCGTTCGATCCGTGCGCCGAGCCTGGGCGAGTTGTTCGCGCCGACCGCGACCGGCAGCATCAACATCGGTGCGGTTCCCGGTGCCGGCGACCCGTGCGACAGCCGGAGCGCCTTCCGTTCGGGTGCCAACGCTGCCCAGATCCAGGCGCTGTGCATCGCCCAGGGGGTGCCGGCGGCGATCTATCCCACCTTCACCTATATCAACGACACCGCTTTCGGCAGTACGGGCGGCAACCCCAACCTGACGCCGGAAAAGGCCGACAGCTTCACGATCGGCACGGTATGGAGCCCGCGCTTCGGCAGTCCGATGTTCCGGATGTTCAACCTCTCGGTCGATTACTACAATATCAAGCTCCGCGACGCGATCGGCACGGTCGCGCTGACCCAGATCCTGCCGCGCTGCTTCAACTTCGACGGGCTCAGCAACCCCGGCTATTCGCTCAACAACGTCTTCTGCCAGCAGATCACCCGCGACACCCGTTCGGGCGCGATTTCGTTCGGCCGGGAAGGCGCGCTCAACCTCGCCACCTACAAGACCGACGGTATCGACGTGCAGTTCGACTGGGGCTTCGATCTCGCCGGCATGGGGCTGGGCGAGGGAGCCGGTACGATGCGGCTCAACAGCGTCGTGACCTATACGCGATCGTTCAAGGTATCATCGCTGCCGGGCTCGCCGGTGCTCGACTATGTGGGCAGCATCGGCAACAATGCGGTGAGTCCGCAGATCGCGCATCCGCGCTGGAAGACCAATACGTCGCTCGGCTATACCAGCGGTGCCTTCACCATCACCGGCCGCTGGCGCTTCATCGACAAGATGATCCACCAGGACAAGGTGGTGAACCCCGCGGCCGTGACGCCCGGCGTGCCTGCCTATAGCTATTTCGACGCCGATTTCACCGTCAATGTCAGCGATCGTTTCCAGTTCACTGGCGGGATCACCAATATCGGCAACAAGGCGCCGCCCTTTGTCAGCGGCCAGCCGCTGACTACCGATTCGGCAACGTACGACATCATCGGCCGCTCGTTCTTCGTCGGTGCGAAGGTGAAGTTCTGATGCCGGCCGGCACCTCGGTGAGCCTCTTCCCTTGCCGGGGTGCCGCATGAAGCTGCTGGCATTGCCGGGGGACGGCATCGGACCCGAGATCATGGCTGCGACGCTGGCGGTGCTGCAGGCTGCCGACGCTGCCCATGGGCTCGGGCTCGAGGTCGAGACGATGGAAATCGGCCTCGCCGCGCTGGCAAACCAGGGCACGACCCTGCCGGACGCGGTGCTCGACCGGGTTCCGCAGGTGGACGGCGTGATCCTTGGCCCGGTCTCGCACTATGACTATCCCCCGCGTGCGTCCGGCGGGATCAACCCCTCGGGCGAGTTGCGCGCGCGTTTCAGGCTGGGTGCCAATATCCGCCCGGCCCGGAGCCGTCCCGGCCTGGGTCTGCTCGGCGGCCGGATGGACCTGGTGATCGTGCGGGAAGCGACCGAAGGCTTCTATGCCGATCGCAGCATGCATGCCGGTGCGGGCGAATTCATGCCGGATCCGGACATGGCGCTGAGCGTGCGCAAGATCACCGCGGCCGCCTCACGCCGCGTGGCCGAGGTGGCGTTCGATCTAGCACGCGGGCGCCGGCGCAAGGTGACGGCGGTCCACAAGGCCAATGTGCTGAAACTCAGCGACGGCTTGTTCCTGCGCGAGGTACGCGCAGTTGCTCGAGGCTATCCCGACGTGGCGCTTGACGAAGTGATCGTCGATGCAGCGGCGGCATTGCTGATCCGCAGGCCCGAGCAATTCGACGTGATCGTCACCACCAACATGTTCGGCGACATCCTGTCCGACGAAGCCTCCGAGCTTTCGGGGGGCCTGGGCCTGGGCGGATCGATCAGCCTGGGCGACGGTATCTGCGTCGCCCAGGCCCAGCATGGCTCGGCGCCGGATATCCAGGGGCAGGGGATCGCCAACCCCGTTTCGCTTATCCTGTCGGCGGCGATGCTGCTGGATTGGTGCGGGCGCCGTTGCGGGAACGCTCGCCTGGCTGCTGCCGGCAAGGCGATTTCGGCCGCGACCGACCGGGCGCTGGCCAGCTCCGCCGCACGAACGCGTGACCTTGGCGGGCGCCTGGGAACCATGGCGTTCGCCGACCGGCTGATTGCGGCAATTCCTGCCGTCTGATCCATGGCTGCTTCTGGCGCTTCCCTGCCTTGCGTGGTGCCGAGAACCTGCACGGAGGAGGGCGGGGGCCTTCCCGCGTCGCGGCCGCAAATGTTGTGATTTCGCAATCATTGGATCTGTCACGCCTGCGAAATCAAACTGTCATCACCTTCCACGACCTCGTGCGTGACGCGGGGTCGGGTTCCCCGAGTCCCCAGGGGGACGAGAGATGAAGGTATCGACGAACCACTTCCGGCTTCACGCGACCTGTTGCGTAGCAGCGCTCATCCTGCCCGCCGCCGCTGCCGCCCAGACCAAATCGGCGCCAGCGGAGACCATTGCCGGGAACGATGCCCGGCCGCGTCCGAACGATATCGCCGAAGGGTCGGACATCGTCGTCACCGCCACCCGTGCCAACGAAATCGCTCCGGTCACGGCTTCCCTCCAGACGACCCAGCCCCAGTCGGTCATCAGCCGCTCCTTCATCGAAGATTCGCTGCCGGCGACCTCGGACTTCAATCAGATCGCGCTGATCGCGCCGAGCGTGTCGGGTTATGGCAACGCCAACGGCCCGGGCCTTTCGGAATCCAAGGCGCAGATCCGCGGCTTCCAGGACGGCGAGTACAACATCACCTATGACGGCGTGCCGTTCGGCGACACCAACGACCCTACCCATCATTCGAACACCTTCTTCCCGTCGAACACGATCGAGACGCTGATCGTCGATCGCGGCCCGGGCAACGCGGCGCAACTCGGCCAGGCCACGTTCGGCGGCAACATCAACCTCTTCTCGCGCGCCACGCGCGAGAAGCCGGGGGTGGAACTGAAGGGCAGCTATGGTTCGTTCAACACCTGGCTGGTGCGCGGCGTCGCCCAGAGCGGCGCGATCGACACGCTCGGCGGAACCGAGGTGATGGTGAGCGGCCAGCACATCGGATCGGACGGTGCCCGCACCTACAGCCCGTTCAAGTCGAACAACGTGTTCGGCAAGATCATGGTGCCGATCTCGCCGGACGTGCGGCTGACCCTGCTCGGCACCTATAACGAGAACAGCTTCAACCAGCCCGACAAGGACGGCGCGACGCTGAGCCAGGTGGCGCAGTATGGCCGCTATTTCAGCCTCAACAACGATCCGAACAGCCAGAGCTTCTACGGCTATAACCGCACGCGGAAGAAGACCGACTTCGAGATCGTCAAGCTGGAGGCCGATATTGCGCCCGGTTCGGTGTTCGAGAACCGCGCCTATACCTATAGCTATGACAACCAGACACTGAGCGGCAACGACGTCACGCTCTATGCGACGGCAACGCCGGCGCAGATCGCCGCGGCCAATGTCGTGACGCTCGCGCCCGGCGCCAAGGCGACGACTGGCGTCCCCGGCTACACCAAGACCAACAAATATCGGGTCTTCGGCAACATCGCCAAGGTTCGCGTCGATTTCGGTTTCGGCACGATCACCGCCGGTGCATGGCTCGAATGGTCGAACACCTATCGCCAGCAGCGCGACGTCGATCTGGTGACGATGTCGCCGAACTATCTGGAGAAGAAGGTGACGGACCCGGTGACCGGGGTAGCGACGCCGCAGAACATCAAGTTCGACCAGAACAGCCACACCAACCACACCGAGGCGTTCGTCGAGCTCGAACTGCGCCCGCTGCCGGGCCTGGCGGTGACGCCGGGCTACAAGCATGTCGATTTCAACCGGCGGATCGAGGCGGCCTACAACCAGACGACCCGCTACGCGCAGACGCTCAGCAACACCTATACGGCGGACTTGCCGTTCCTGACGGTGAACTATGCCGTCAGCGAGCGGTTCTCGGTTTACGGCCAATATGCGCGCGGCTTCCTCGCACCGCCACTCAGCGTGCTCTACGTCGCCAACCCCCGGCTCTCCACCGTCGTGCCCCAGCGTTCGACCAACTACCAGACCGGCCTCGTCTATCACGGTCGCAACCTCTCGCTGGACGTCGATCTCTACAAGATCGACTTCGCCAACAAGTTCGCGTCCTTCACCTCGCCGGTGCCGGGCGAGGGCGTGGTCTTCGTCAACCAGGGTGCGGTGCAGTACAAGGGCGTCGAGGGCCAGATCACCTACGCCTTCGACAATGGCCTGGCCGTCTTCGCCAATGCCTCGCGCAATTATGCCAAGACCGACAATGCCGGCGCGCCGCACACCCAGGTCGCCAACGCGCCGGAATGGACCGCGGCGGGCGGCATCCTCTACAAGCACGGCCCGATCCGCTTCTCGCTGATCGATAAATACACCGGTCGCCAGTGGTTCAGCGACGGCGAGAACCCGGTTTATCGCAGCAATGGCTACAACAGCGCGATCCTGTCGGCGCGCTACGATCTCGGCCTCGTCCGCTTCGGGGTCGAAGTGAACAACCTGCTCGACTCGAAGCAGGTGACCAACATCAACGCCGGCAAGACCGCCCCGTTCGACCAGTATTTCTATCAGACCGGGCGCTCGGTCACTGCCGACGTCACGCTCACCTTCTAAGGCGCAGCCCCCTTGTGCGAGCCCCGTCATGGGCCTGCGCAAGGGGTGCGCCGGAGCCCGCATACCTTGCGATTCCACAATATGCGGTGCCGGCGGATTACCTCTAGATGTGCGGGGGTGCGTGTACCCCGACGCCTCCACAGACCGCTTGCGCTGCTGGCATTTGCTCTGCCCCCGGCATTGTCGGGATGTGTCTCCTATCGGCCGCGGCCCGTGCATCCGGCGGAGATCGCGGCGGCGCGCCAGGCGATGACTCTCGACCCCGCCGAGATCGGCCGGCGCGTGGCCGCGCTCGCGCCTTCGCGGGCGGGCATGCCGCTGGCATGGGATCGGCTGAGCCTGTTCGCCGCGGCCACGCTCTATAATCCCGACGTCGCGGCGATGCGGGCAGCCGTCGACACCGCACGCGCCAATGCCGGCGTCGCCCGCCGATGGCCGGGCACGACGTTCACGCTCACCACCGAATATGCGAACGATCCTTCGACACGCTCGCCCTGGCTGTTTGGCGGCGCGATCGACGTGCCGCTGGACCTTGGCGGCCGGCGCGGCGCGCGCATCGCGGGCGCCGACCTGGCCGTACTTTCCGCTGGATATGATGTCGTCGAAGCGCTGTGGAACGCGCGGACGGAGTTGCGCAGGGGCTTGGCCGAGCGCCTGGTCGCGGAGCGCCAAGTCGCCGCGCTGTCGGCGCTCGCCGAAGTTCGTGACCGGCAATATGTCGCGATGGCGCGCCGGGTCACCGTCGGGGAGGCATCGCGCGCCGAACTGGAGCGGGTCCGCGCCGACAGCGCCGATGTCGCGCGGCGCCTGGGCGACGCGCAGGCCGGTCTCCGTGCCGCCGCGCGTACCGTCGCCGTGGCAATCGGGGTGCCGGCCGGCACGGTCGAGGGCCTTCCGGTGGAATGGCCCGGCTTCGATGCCCCCGCACCCGATCCGGGGGCATTGGTAACGCCCGATCTGCGGCAAGCGGCGCTGCTCTCCCGCGCGGACGTGCTCAAGGCGGTCGTCGCCTATGACCAGGCCGAACAGGAATTGCGGGGCGAAATGGCGAAGCAGTTTCCTGCGATCAACCTCTCGCCCGGCTATACCTGGGAACGCGGGCTGGTGAAGCTGCCCTTCTCGCTGGGCCTCGCCCTGCCGCCACTCGACCTCAACCGACACGCGATCGCGGCTGCCGAGGCGAAGCGCACGGAAGCGGGCAAGCGCCTGGAAGCGGTGGTCGCCGCGGCCGAGGCTGCTGTCGACGCGGCGCTCATGGAAACCAGGGCCGCGCGCGCCGCCCTCGTCCAGCTTCGCACCGTCGAACTGGCGACGGCCGCGAAGCTCGCGGCACAGGCCGATCGCGAACTGGCCGCCGGGGCAATCGATCGTATCGAATGGGCAGCGGCACAGGCGGGGCTACGCCAGGCGCGCAGCGCCGAGATCGACGCGCTCGCGCGGGTGCACGCGGCGGATGCCGCTCTGGAGAACGCGCTCCGTCGTCCGCTCGAAGGGCCGGAGACATTGATCGTGGCGCACGCCGAAGGAGCATCGACCAAATGAGACGGCGAGACGCCGCAGGCTGGGCTGCGCTGGGTGCCGGCGTGAGCGCGGGGTGCATCCTCCTTGTCGTCCCCCTCCTGTCCTCGGCCCCGCCCGTGCCGCCGGCACGGGAAAGGGCGGACGCAGCGCCGAGCGCCGGCGCCCGCGACGGCGAAGTGCGGGTCGAGCTCGCCGAGCAGCGGCGCATCGGCCTGACGATCGCAAGGGCGGTGCCAGCCACCGTTCCCCCGCGCGGGCAGGGTTTTGCGCGCGGGCTGGATGGCGCCAACCTCGCCGCGATCGACGCGGAGATCGTAACCGCCTCGGCTGCGGCCGCCGCGTCGCGCGCGGAAGCCGCGCGGCTCGCCCTGCTTGCATCGCAGGACCAGAGCGCCTCGGCCCGGTCCGTCCAGGCGGCGCGTGCCCAGGCCGCGGCCGACATCGCCCGCGTGCAGCTGGCGTCCCGTCGCATCGGCCTGGAATATGGGCCCGGCCTGGCCGGGATCAGCTCCGGCGCGCGCCGGGCACTGGTCGCCGACATGGCGTCGGGGCATGCCGCGCTGGTCCGCATCGATATGCCCGGCGCATCGATCGACCAGTTGCGCGCCGTCCGGATCGACGGCGGCTCGTTCCATATTCTCGGTCCCGCCGCCGCCGCCGATCCCCGGCTGCAAAGCGCAGGCCTGCTGGCCATCCTGCGCGGCCCAGTCGCGGCATCGGCCACCAACGGCCGGATCCTCGGCGTCACCGTACAGCAGGGCGGCAGCCAGGCGGGCACGCTCGTGCCGCGCGACGCCGTGATGCGCTGGCACGGGGGTGCCTGGGTCTATCGCCGTACCGGGGCGGAGACGTTCGAGCGCGTCGAACTCGCCGATGGCCGGCCGGTCGCAGGCGGGTGGTTCGTCCCGGCCGGTATCAAGGCGGGCGATGCGATAGTAGTGCGCGGTGCCGGCACGCTGCTGGCGATCGACCGTGGCGGCGGTGCTGCGGCGGGCGAGGACTGACCCGATGCTCGGTCGCATTGTCAGGTTGAGCCTGGCGCATCCGGGCATGGTGATGCTCGCGTCGCTGCTGCTGCTGGCCTTCGGCATCCTCACCCTGCGCAGGGCGAGCTACGACGTCTTCCCGGAGTTCGTGCCCGCCCAGGCAACGGTGCAGACCGAAGCGCCCGGCATGACGCCGGACCAGGTCGAGGCGCTGGTCACGCGACCGCTGGAGGCCGCGATCAACGGAGCCACCGGCATCGCCACCGTCCGCTCGGAATCGATCCAGGGCCTGTCGGTGATCAACATCGTCTTCGTCGAAGGGAGCGAACCCTATCGCGCCCGGCAGATCGTTGCCGAAGCGGTGAGCGAGGCGGCGGGCAGGCTTCCGGGCGGCGTGCAGCCGCCACGGCTCGGGCCACTGACTTCCTCGACGATGGATCTGCTCAAGATCGGCTTTGTGGGCGGACGCGATCCCAAGATGCTGCGCGACCAGGTCCAATGGACGGTCATCCCGCGCTTGCTTGCCACGCCGGGCGTTGCGCGCGCCATCGTCTTTGGCGGGGAGCTCCGGCGCTTCGAGGTCCGCATCCGCCCCGCCGACCTGGTCGCACGCAACGTCGCACTTGCCGATGTCGAGGCCGCGATCAAGGCGGCTACCGCGGTACGTGGCGGTGGGTTCGCGGAGACCGCCAACCAGCGCATCCTGATCGAGCCCAGCGCCGGCACGCCCGATACGCGCTCGCTCGCCCAGGCGGTGCTCCCGCTCGGGGCGGGCCCGCCGGTGCGGCTGGGCGACATCGCCGACATCGTGGATGCATCGACGCCCAAGACCGGCGATGCGCTCATCATGGGCAAGCCCGGCGTGCTCGTTGCGCTCGCGAGCCAATATGGCGCCAATACGCTCGAGACCACGCAGCGCGTCGAGACGGCGATCGCGGAATTGCGGCCGGCGCTCGAAGCGCAGGGCATTCGAATCTATCCCGCACTCCACCGGCCGGCCAACTTCATCGAGACCGCATTGAAGGGGATCCGCACCGACCTGCTGATCGGTGCCGGGCTGATCGCCTTCATCCTGCTCGTTTTCCTGCGCGATCTGCGCGTGGCGTTCATCGCTTTCGTCTCGATCCCGCTGTCGCTGCTCGCCGCGCTGATCGTCCTCGATCAGACCGGCCAGACGATCAACACCATGACGCTGGGCGGACTCGCAGTCGCGCTCGGCGTGGTCATCGACGATGCCATCGTCGGGGTGGAGAATATCGTCCGCCGCCTGCGCGATGCGCCGGAGGGCGATGGGCGAGGCGCGGTGATCGAGGCCGCATCGGTCGAGGTGCGCGCGCCGGTCGTCTACGCCACGTATGTGCTCGCGCTCACGGTGGCGCCGATCCTCTTCCTCACCGGACTGCAGGGCGCATTTTTCGGTCCTCTCGCCTGGTCCTTCCTGCTGGCGACGCTGGCCTCGCTCGGGGTGGCGATCACCGTCGCGCCGGCGCTTGCGCTGCTCCTGCTGCGCAAGGTGCGGCTTCATGACGAACCCCGCTATCTGATGGCGTTCAAGAACTGGCACGATCGCCTGCTCGAGCCGATTTGCCATCATCCCCGCGCGGCGGCCGGATCGACCGCCCTCGTCGGTATCGTTGCCGCTCTCATGCTGACCAGCTTCGGCGGCGAGCTGCTCCCTGCGTTCCGCGAGCGGCACTATGTGCTCCAGGTCAACGGTCCGGTGGGCGCCTCAGTGCCGTGGATGAAGGATCTCGGCCAGCGCATCACCGCCGACCTGCTCAAGATCCCCGAGGTCGCGACCGTCGAGGAGCAGATCGGCCGGGCCGAGGCCGGGGAGGACACCTTTCCCCCCAATCGCAGCGAGTTCCATGTCGAACTGAAGGGTGTGGGCGGCGCGTCCGAAGATCGTGCGCTCGAGCGGATCCGCGCCGTGCTCGGCCAGTATCCGGGTATCCAGAGCGAGGCACTGACCTTTCTCGGCGATCGGATCAGCGAGTCGCTGTCCGGCGAGACCGCCAAGGTGGCGATCGGTGTCTATGGCGGCGATCTCGACAGTCTCGACCGCGTGGCAGCCGATGTCGCGCGCGTGCTCGCCACCGTGCCGGGTGCCGCCGATGTTCAGGTGAAGGCACAGCCCGGCGCCCCCAGCCTCCGAATCATGCTGGACGCGAACCGCATGGGCCTTCGCGGCGTGACGCCGACCGACGCCTATGATGCGATCGAGACCGCCTTCCAGGGGAAGACGGTCAGCCAGGTGACCGAGGCGGACCGCATCACCGACGTCACCGTGACGTTGCCCGACAGCGATACCCGCGATCCCGAGGCGATCGGCGCGATCCTCGTCCGGGCGGGCGACGGCACCACCACGCCCCTGTCGGACATCGCCACCATAAGGCCCGGCGAAGGACGGACGGTGATCGGTCACGAGGGTGGGCGGCGGCGGCAGATGGTTACCGCCAATCCGTCGGTATCCGATGTATCGGGCTTCGTCGCGGCGGCCAGGGCGCGGATCGCCCGCGAGGTGAAGCTGCCGCCCGGCGCCTATCTCGACTATGCCGGCGTGGCCGAGGGCCAGGCGGCGGCCACGCGCCAGATCCTGTTCAACGTTGCCGCGGCATCGATCGGTATCGTGGCGCTGCTCGTTATCGCCTTTGGCGGCGGCCGGCCCGCGATGCTCATCCTGGCGGGGACGCCGTTCGCGCTCGCTGGCGGAGTCATCGCCGTCTGGCTGACCGGTGGGGTGCTGTCGCTGGGCGTGCTTGTCGGCTTCGTCACCTTGTTCGGCATTGCCGCCCGCAATGCGATCCTGCTCATCTCCCATATCGATCATCTGGTCGCCGAGGAAGGCTGCGCGCCTGGGCTCGCCACCGTGCTGCGCGGCACGCACGAGCGGGTCACTCCGATCCTGATGACCGCGCTGGTGACGGGCCTGGGCCTCGCGCCGCTGGCGTTGGAGGCCGGGCAATCGGGGCGCGAGGTGCAAGGGCCGATGGCAGCCGTTATTCTGGGCGGACTCGTCACCTCCACGGTGATGAGCCTGATCGTGCTTCCCGCACTGGTGCTGGCGTATCGCTGGCCCCTGACGGAACGGAAAGGAGAGGCGCCGGATGCGCCTGCTGCTGATCGAGGATGACGACACGGTCGCGGCTGCGATCGCGACGGCGATGACGGAACGTGGCCACAATGTCGCGCGCGCCGCGGACGGCCGCGAGGGCGCGGCAATGGTGGAGGGCGGGCAGTATGATGTGCTCGTAATCGATCGCATGCTCCCGGGCGCGGATGGGCTCGGCATGGTGCTGGGGCTTCGCGCGCGGGGTGACGCCACGCCCGTGCTGATGCTCACCGCGCTTGGCACGGTTGCCGATCGGGTGGCCGGATTGCGCGGTGGCGCCGATGACTATCTGGTGAAGCCATTCTCGATGGACGAGCTGGAAGCGCGCGTGGAAGCGCTATCCCGCCGCAATGCGACGCCGCCGGCGCAACTGGTGATCGACAACCTGGTGCTCGATCGCCTGGCGCGGACCGTCCAGCGCGGCGACACGCGGATCACGCTGATGCCGCGCGAATTCCAGCTGCTTGAACTCCTGATGCTGAGTTCCCCCGCGGTGGTCACTCGCACGATGCTGCTTGAACAGGTGTGGCGCTTCCGCTTCGATCCCGGCACCAACCTGGTCGAAAGCCATGTCAGCCGGCTTCGCGGCAAGATCGACCGGGGCGGCGACCCGCCCCTCATCCATACGGTTCGGGGCGAGGGCTATGTCGCGCTGGCCCGGTGAATTTCTTCGCTCGACCGTCTTCAGGGTCTCGCTTCTCAACGCCCTGCTGCTGGGGTTCGCCATTGGTGGCGCGCTTGCGGTAGCCTGGTTCGCGACGCGGAGCAGTGTCGAACAGGGCGCGCGCGAGCGGATTGCGATCGAAGTCGAAGCCATCGCCAGCGAGCTCGACAAGGAAGGTGCGGTCGGGGCGGCGGCGGCAGTCAATTGGAGATCCGCAAGGCCCGGTGCGCTCGTCTATCTGCTCGTCGGTGCGGACGGACGTGTCCTGGCGGGCGATATGACCGCGATGCCGCGTGCGCCCGGTTGGCATCGTTTCCACATGCCGGGGACCATGGCCGGCGGCAGCGGCGAGGACGTGCTTGCACTCACTGTACGCCAGCGCGACGGCGCCATCGTCGGCGTGGGCGAAGACTTGAGCCGGAGCGAAGCGGTAAGGGCCGCATTGTTCGGCGCGATCCTGCCGACCGGCGCGATCGCACTGCTGCTGGGGCTGGCCGCCAGCATCCTGATCACCCGCCGCGTCCTGCGCCGCATGGAAGGCATCGTCGCCACCGTGCGTTCGGTCGAAGCCGGAGACCTGTCGGCGCGCGTGCCCCGCGCGGAGCATGCCCGGGACGATGTCGAGGAACTGGGCGTTGCCATCAATCAGATGCTTGATCGCATCGCCACACTCGTCGGCGCGGTACGGCGCGTGTCGGCGGAAATCGCCCATGATCTGCGCACGCCGCTCACCCATGCTCAGCACGCGCTCGATACCGCCCGTTGGTCGGAGGATGACGCGACACGGAACGAAGCAATTGACGCGGCGAACGCGAATATGGCGCGGGCGCTTCGGCTGTTCGAGGCGATGCTCGCGCTTGCCGAGATCGATTCCGGCATTGCCCGCGTGAACTTCACCGAGCTGGATCTCGCGGCCATCGTCGAACAGGTGGTGGACGCCTATCGGCCCGACATCGAGGCTTCGGGGCGCACGATCGAGTGTCATGCGGGCACGGTCGCCCCAATTCTGGGCGACGCGGATCTGCTGACACAGGCCGTGGCGAACCTGATCGACAATGCCCTCAAGCACTCGCGCAACGGCGCCCGGATTGCCGTCAGCGTGGTGGAGACCGCGGATGGCGCTTCGGCGTGCGTCGCAGACGATGGACCGGGGGTCGATCCAAAGGACGCGGAAACCATTTTGCGGCCGTTCGGCCGGCTCGATGAGGCTCGTAGCACCCCCGGCAATGGGCTGGGGCTCGCCATCGTCGACGGCGTGGCGGTGCTGCATGGCGGCAGCCTCGATATCCGCCATCTGTCACCCGGGCTTGCGATCTCGCTTCGGGTTCCAGTGCATCCTGCCGGGCGTTCGCCTGCGGGGGCGGCTCGGCATCAAGGATCTCCAGGGAAGCGAGCCGGTCGGGGGCAGGCGCGAGTGTGAGGTCATGGATCGCATGGAGAACCCCGCCGCCGAGTTCGCGATAGGGCGAAGCGGGTGCTTCTCCATTGCCCCTGGCAAGAGGTTGAGAAATCCTGCGGTCCCTTCGGTCCGCAAATCGCGCGGTGGCGGATGGCCGGTGGATTCTGCCGGTCGCGATGCGCCGCAATCCCGCCGCCTGCCTTCAGCCTCGCGCCGAATACACCAGCCAGCTCGCCCCCAAACAACACCACCATATGCATTCCAACCACCGATCGCGAACATGCGCGCCGTGCCACCGGTCGAGAACCGCCATCGCCCCTGCGTTCGCTAGGCCGCGCCGAGCAGCATGAAGCCGCCGCGCTGGCCCAGCGGCTGCCCGCGCGCGCAAGACGCCGATGTCTCCAGATTGTCACGGCTACGTATCATTCGCGGCAGAATAGAGTTTCGGCTCGCTTCATAAGAACTAGCCGAAACTTAATCATGGGGATTCTATTGTGAGAGTGCTGAGCGCATATGAGATCAATTTGGTGGCTGGCGGTTGGGGCACCGGCAGGGAAGACGAGCGTCAGAAAGAGAATGAAATCGTGGTAACCGGTCATCGGGACGGTTTCGACTTCGGAGAGCAATACGACCCCATCGGTGACACCTGGGAACCCTTCTTCCACGAGAACGACAGTGGCGAGTATTTCGGTGGCGGGGGCGGCCAGTCGGCGGCCAGCGGCAATGGGCTTACCGATGAACAGCGGGATGACGCCCTCACGGTGATCGAATCCGCCCGTGCGCTGCTGCAGCAGGCGATCGAGAAATATGGCGCCGGCACAATGGCCGATATCAACGGCCGGATCCTGCCCGCCTGGCAGCTTCTCGAGCATCTCGGTACCTTGATGAACGTGCTTCAGGCCGGAAACCTGATCTGGAGCCTGGAGAACGGAACGAAGGGCCTGGCGGACGCGATCGGCTTCATCGCGGCGATTGCCGCGGTTGGCGTGGCAGGTGAGCTCGGCATAGGCGTTGGTGCCGCGGCGCTTTTGGGGGTTGCGGTCGAGAAGCTCGTCACGAGCGGTTCGATGCAGGTGAACGCCGTTACGGGCACGGTGACGGAAATAGTCCGCGAAGAGATTGACGAGGTCGTCCAGAACAACCCGGGGCCCGACTTCAATCCAATGGACCCCGATGCCTGGTTCGATGGTCTCTTTGGGATACCGCACCAGGACCGCCCGGTGCTCGCGCCTCTCCCGTGATAGAATAGTGCAGCCGAGCGAACGCGCGTTCGCTCGGCCTTTGATTGTGTGGATGCGATGTAGCTATGCCTGACAAGTTTACGGCGCTCGCGGGTTTCGTTGCGGGGCTATTGCCATTTGCCTGCGGTCAGGACGCTGACGCAGGCCGGTCGGGGACGTGGCTTTCCGGTGACGTAGTGACGGAGCGTTTGGACTCCGATGGACCGGCGGACATCAGCTCGCTTCGTCTGATAATACCGACGGGCAAGCTTCACGAAGACGCTGGATCCTGTGGCAATTCGCACCTGTTCGAGCATCTCGTGGGGCGGAGCGTTGTACTGAGAGATGCAACACTGGCGAAGTTCGGCTACCGCGTGGACGGGTTTACGGGCCCGGGCAGAATAGTGATCTCGATTGATGTGGGTGGCGGCCTCGAGGGTATACGCGCCGCGACAATGGCGCTCTCGGACGCGGTCGCGCATCCGCTCGCGGCACCGGCGGATGTTGCGGCCGAGCGGCGCGCAATAGCAAGCGAGGGTATCGCGTCCGCGGCAGCGGGGCCGATGGCTGCCTTGGCTTCCTTCGTGCCGACCGAGCGGCGAGAGGTGCTGCTTGGCCATTGTGGGACGAAGGCGGGGCAGGCCGGCCTGCCAAAGCTGCCTCCTTTCGCCGGCGCACCGCAGCTGTTCGTCTGGAGCAAGTTTCCCGAGTCTTCGCTTCGAAGCGCCATAACACCCATCAGAATTCCGGGCGCAGACCAAAGGGGGGCACCTCTCGGCTGGACGGGGACGCGCGCCGAGGACGCATCCGCTCGAAGCGACCTGGCGACAGCCGGCGCCATCACGTTGTTCGCGACCTCCGAGCACCGCGTCACACCGGAGATTTACCGGGGGTATTTGTTGCTCCTGGCCTATGCTGCCGATGGGCATCGCGGAATGCGCGTTGCCGTCACGAGCCTCGACGAGAATAGCTTGCTCGGCAGTCTGGAGACGCCTGAGGTGGCTCCCTTGGTGTCGCGCATCCTGGAAAGCGCAAGGGCGCTCGCCGATGGCAGCGCCGATCCCCGAAGGGTTGCGAGGATTGATACGGGCGTGCGCGAGGGTCTCTGCCGGCGAGTGGCGGCCGCAAGGCGCATGCCGCCGCCGCTCATCGCCCGCCGCGTGGCGCTTGCTCCGTCGGCGAGACTGGAGGACCAGCTGGCGAAGATGCAATGCAGCGGGAGCCAGTCCCCTGGCGATGCGGAACAAGCCGCCAAGGCCGGCGCGACGCATTTCCTGAAATACGCGTTATTGCGTGGTGACCTGTCCGCGGCGCCGCCCAATGGCCCGTCTCCGCCATATGTCGTCCGCACCGTTCGTCTGTGCGCATCGGCGGACGCCGGCGCGGCGGCTTCGGCGATCGGGCCGGCCGCGCTGATCGTGCAGCGGCAACTTGGATATGCGTTGCGCTTCAACTACGGGAGCGTCAGGCGGTTGACGGTCGTTCCGCAGCCCGGGGCCGGCAGGGCGTGCCTTGGGCTGACCCTCGATGGAGAGACGCTGGCGCCCGCGCGCACCGATGCCGCAGTGGCGCAATGGGCTCGCGGGAGCGGGGGGAAGGATTTCAGTACGCAGTTCTGTTTCGACGTGCGGAGCGGAGCGGGCGGCGATCGCCCGGCGCAATTGGAGAAGTTTGCTCAAATGCCGTCGTCCGAGTGCATCAGCGCGGTCAAGCGGATGAATCCGGAGCACATGCTTGCTGCCATGAAGCTGGAGAAATAGCAGGTGTTCCGCCGCCCTCGCTGTCCGAACTGTCGCCGGCCGCTTTCTTTCTTGGAGAGCTATCGGGCGCGCGTTTCCCGGTTTCCCTGTCCCGGCTGCGGAGCCTCGATAAAGATTCCCGCCACAAGGCAGTTCGTGCTCGCCGTACCGCTTTTCCTGGTTTTTCGAACGATCTCGAATGCCGATTGGGATTTGTTCGCGAGGGTGGGTGTCATCGTCGCCCTGGCGGCGCTCGTCATCATCATCGAATATCTTACGGTTTCGATGATCACCTATCGACGCGAAGATCCGGGATCGTGATCAACTACCTCGAGCAGGGGTCTCGACATGATCATGAGAAGGCGCGCCGGCCGTTGCCGGGGAAGGAATCCCAGTCGCACCCGTGCCTCATGCGGCCGATGGTAATGCCTGGGAAGTGCATCAGAGGGGGCCGCCGTTCGTCAAAGGGTGGCTGATGCAGTGCAGGGAGCCGAGGATTCAGAATCGCGTCAAGCTCCATGCCAGGGCTGCAACCCAGCCCAGGCCGGTCCAGCCGCCCAGGCCGTTGAGTATGCTGATTGGTAATAGTTGCGGATGCCTTCTGCGGAGGGCGATGAGCGTTGGCATGATGTATATTGTCATGACAACCGCCAGCATTGCGATGCCACCGGCAATTTCCAAGGCTCTACTCATGCATAGATCCTGATAAACGTATCAACTTCTTCATTGTGAGCGCGCATCGATCCATTTTTCGAGAACCTCATCGGCCATGGGGTGGAGCAGCGCCAATTTGTGGGTCGCCTTTATGATCCGGCTCTGGCTATTCGGACGTAGCGGCGGCGGAATATCATCGGGGATGGACGACCTGTCCCAGCTCCCGAAAATGAACAGAGCAGGTCTTCTGGAATTCCGCTGCTCCGCCAGGGTCGCGATTGCTCGATTGAACTGGCTTCGGTTGGTATCGGCCACGCCGATAGTCGCCGCCTCCCATTGGCGCTGATAGGCAGTGTTCACGGCGTCGAAGGGCGAATCATTGTCCGCCCATTGTTCGGGCGGCCGCGATCGCAGATATGGGACACCGGCAAGGAAGCCGCCACGTCGCGCTCCGACAACGGCCTCGAGCGCCATTGCCGGCAAGGCTCCGAAGCTTTCGCCATGGACGATCAATGGGCGATCGGGGAATGCTCGATCAAGATAGTTGCGGAGCACCGCGGCGTCACGCGTAAAGCTGCGGACTCCGTCACGGCGTAGCCGTGTCGCGGTGCTGGTGCCGGATCCGGCAGAGCCGCTATAATTGGGAAGAATGACGGACCAGCCATGCCTCAAATAGCTCCGAGTGGCGGAGAGGCGGATCGCGTCTGTTGCGATGTTCGATGGGCCGCCCTGGAAGACGACCGCAACGCCCCGGGGCTTTGGGGGATCAATACGCACGAACGCAAGGGGGCGATCGGCGGTGCCGATGGTTCCAACGGCAAGGCGCGTGGGGGAAGGCTGCGCGCGATCGCACCGATACTCAATCGGACGGCCACCCGCGCGGCCGGTGAGCCGATACCCTCGAAATGCCGTGCGGAGCAGCGCGACATGGTCTCCGGCAGGATCCGCCGCGGCGGCCACGAGTTCCAGGCCCGGATCCTCCGAGCGTGCTCGAGAGACAGCAGCCGCGAGGGGAGCGAGATCATGCCCGTTGGCCGCCATGACCCGGGTTGGAGAAAAATAACCGAGGAGCCGATCGTCCCGGGCGCTCACCACCGGTTGCGCGAATGGGAGGGAATGTCTCTCTCGCCATCCTTCTGGGGCCTCGGCCGCGGTCCACCCGATATCCGAAAGAACTGCTGCGCCCGATTGCGTGCGCGATGACGTGGCGCGCTTCAGGAAGGCACGCGACAATGGGATGGAGCGCCGTCCGCGGGCGCTGAATGCGCTGGCGTCGAGCGTGTCCGGATCAAAGCTGACAGCCGTGACGGTCCCATCGGCCCCAAGGTCTGTCTTGAGTATCAGGGACCGGGGCGCATCCAGGGCGTTGGCGTTGAAATAAGCGCTTGCCAGTCGGATCGCCTCAATATCGGCGGTGCGCGACTTGGTCGTGCCGGATGTCGTCAGCGTGATTGCCGCGCCGCGCGAGAGTTCGGCGCGCCCGGCGAAGCGTGCCGTCGTGGCATCGTTCCCGAAATCCAGCGCGACCAGCGTCTTGCGGTTCTCGGCGACGAACAGCATCGCATCGCGCTCGCCCCAGGAGACGGGGCGAGCGCCATCGAAACCTTCGCCAGAGAAAAAGCAGCGGTCCGCCAGGCCGTGGTCGCGCACGCACCTGGTGTCCAGCGTAAGAAAGCTCCGTGATCTTGGTACGAGCGAGTAGGGCAGCAGCTCGCTGTCGGTAAACACCAGAAAGCGGCCGGTCGGGGAGAATGCCACCGCATCCCTGCCGCACAACCGCTCGACTCCCCCTGAATAGGTGCCGATGGTTGTGGCACTCAACTTCATGAAGGGGGCAGCATCCACACGGGTTTGCGAACCGGCGTGGTTACCGGCAAATGTCCCGCCGAACATACAGCCGATGGCAATGGCTCGGAAGTGCCTGGCTCGTAAGTGCATCGGATAGGACCGTCGTTCGTCAAAGGGCGATTGATGAAGAGCGGAGCCGAGGATTCAGAATCGCGTCAAGCTCCATGCCAGGGCCGCAACCCAGCCCAGGCCGGTCCAGCCGCCCAGGCCGTTGAGTATGCTGATTGGCAATAGCTGCGGGTGCTTTCTGCGGACGGCAATGAGCGTTGGCATAATATATATAGTTATGACAACTGCCAGCATTGCGATACCGCCGGCAATTTCTAAAGCCCTGCTCATGTGTAAATCCCGGAGTATATCGTAAATTTCTTTGGAAATATGTCACGGTCATTGCTGGCATCAATTACATGATGCCAGCAATGTGATCATATAGCAATCAACGAGGTTTGTTCAGCAGAGTTGCGCCGCTGCCATCGTCGCCCCAGAGGCTACCGTCTGAATTGAACCAGGTGCGATAGTCGGGCTTTCCATTTCCATTGATATCCCAATACGTAGATCCATCCTTCATATACCAAGTGCTGACCTGACGTCCATTTGTAAGAGCACTACCAGAGGCAGCATAATCCTGTTTAATAAACTGTTGTGTAATAGTATTTTCGTTCTGTTCTCTCTGTTCTTGTGTTTTTGTTTCCCGACCGACGATACCTTCTACGATTGGTTTGAGTACGTTATCAATAAGGCTCTGGAACCAATTAGGGTCGCGCTGATCGGCGATAGCATTACCTGCCCCGAGATCCGCCGGATCGCCTGGATATGAATTCCCAGTCTCCGGGCCGCCATATCCATAGCTGAAGCCCAGGGCAGGAATGCCGGGGAGGCGTCCGGTGACGGTGATATGGTTGTCGTCGTCGATGGGCATGCCGTCGAGCGTTTCGCCGGTCGTGCCCCAACCGCCGGCCACCAGCTCGATTTCGTACAGGTTCAACATTCTCACGGTACGATCCTCATTGTTTGAATTTGAAATAAATATTACTATTGTAGTGCGAACGGCAAGTGAATTACTTGATTAGTATGATGTATTTGTTTCGCTACAAAGGCTAAATTGAGAAATATCCTGATATGACATTAAGGAATAGAGTGGCATTATCTTGATACCGTCGGGAAATTTTGAGTTATTAGTCTGATCGCAGCGCATAGGAGCCGAGCAGTTGCCCGGACCGGCTTGAGATCAACGCCCTGGAGAAGAGCGGCATGTCGACTGCGCGCCATGCCTTTCCGTGTCGCATGAACCGGACGCCCAGGCCCGACACGCGCCATGTGCCGCCCGGGCCGTGGGAGAAGGCGCCGAATTTGAGGAATGGCGCCGGCATCGGGAGCGGCGCCGTTTCTCCATCGATCCGGACCATGCCGCCCAATGTCGGATTGTCGTGACGGATCGATGCGAAATGTCTTCCGTCGATAAGCAGTTGTATCGTCGTCTCGGGCGTTGCCTGGTCCCAGATCGTCCTGCCTGCGGCCTGCCTGGCCGCCTCCAGCAGGGCAGGATCGCGAAGGAGCGGCATCGCGGGATCGAAGCCGCTCAGCACGGCGCCCAGGTGCTTTCCCATCGGGACACGGCGCACGAAGGACATCCGCAGCGGGTTGGCGTTGCTGGCGACGCGCAGCTCGATGGGATTCTCCGGATTTTCGGCAAGAACCAGGCTTTCGCCACCTGGCCCCCAAGAGACCGGACGGGGCGGCCGCAGCCCTTCGATGATTGTCATGCAACCATCGACCATGCCGTGCGCAGTAATGCAGGGAGCGTTGGCGAAGACCAGTCGCTGCGAGTCGGAGACGAGCGACGCGTCTCTGAATTCCGAACGACTGAATATGAGATAAGACGCTGTCGGCGATAAACCGACAGCGTCCATATCACAGAGATTCTTCACTCCGCCGGGGTACGTGCCCAAGGTCTTTCCGGTGAACGTCATATAATCGGATTTCGGAATGCTCTCCTGATTCGTATTGGAATCGAAAGACACCAGCGAGGAAAACAACAATAATATCATGGAAGTACCATATAGAATTGGTCGGAGGTCATTTGCTCTTCTCTACCATCAGTCGCCCAGCAGGTTAGTTTATTGTCTCTAAAGCGCCCATCGTTGACGGTGCCAATGCTGCAAGCGCAATTGCGACCTTTTGTTGGTAGGCTGCGAGATATCAGTCAGAAAAAACAGACCCCCACACGCCCTTCGCTGAAAACACCCGTCCGTGAGGAAGCGACACATAGTTCACGTGAGCACCGCCCTTCGAAATTTGTACCGCTATCGGATCAGGAAAGGGCTGATCATAGGTTGAGATATGTAGCGTATCTTTATCCGACCATGCCGTCGTCATGTACAGATTTTCAATCCAGGACTGGAAATCGGTCACTTTGCCGGGTGATCCAAAGAGTTCCAGCATGAACCTGCGCTGCCCGGATTTGCTGGTCTCGCCGAATTCAGCGCGATCATTTTGATCGGGCCCGACGGAAACGATCGGACTGACGAGGAGCAACCTGGCCCTTTTGCCGAGGCGAGATTTAAGGGCCATCGCAGGTAGCGCGCCAAAGCTGGCGCCGACGATCGTGATGTTCTCGAATTTCCTTGTTTCTAGGAATTGAGACACCTGCTCCGCGTCTTCGGACAGCGCTTTCCCACCATTGAGGAGTCGGCCTTGCATCTCGAGCCCACCGCCGAGCTGTCCGCTATAGGACATAGACAGAATCGACTGGTTGCCCAATTGCGGGAACAAGTCGACGGCTCCGGACAGCGTAAGCGGATTCGTGGGTCCTCCACCAAAGAAGATGATGATAGACCTGTCGCTGTTCTGATAGAATTGCGCGGGCAGGACTCTGGTTTTCTGGCCGAGGTCCAAGAGCGCGTAGTCTCGAACGATCGGGGGTATCCATGCCGTCGCCTGCTGCCCTGTCCAGAAGTCCAGATCGCCCTTGTCTTCACGTGGTTCGATGGGACACCGCGTGCGTATCTGAACTTCCTTGGCACCGTTTCGCCACTTCAAGACCCTATGGTCAGCTTCCTGATACAGCCATGCGACGCTCTGCCCCGAAACGGCCGCGTCAAGGATCCTGCCGAGTTTCGGCGCTGAGAAGGTGGTGTACTTTCCCCCCACGCGCACGCGCATCATTTTCTCGTTGAAGGACCCGGCCAGCGTTCCGGTGCGCGGGTCTATTATCGCACTGGATCCCGGAATTTCGAATGCAGCGTGATTGTCGCCACCATCGATCTCACCGAGTCCGATCAATGAATCGTGACCGTTGCGCACCACGACCTTGGGATCATAGATTTGCCGGAACAGGAATTTGTAGTCCCTGAAGAAACTTCCGGTCGCATTGGCCGGAGCATCAAGACTGGGATATTTGTACCAGCGAAACGATGCACCAATGTTTGAGACCAGCCCCGCCGATGCGTCGGTGCGCAAATCAGACGTGCGATAGTTTCTCAGGATATTCCTGACTAAGTGGCGCGCATACACCAGCGACGACTGGTCGGTATCTGCGCCGGCGACATGCAGGAACTGCATCCTCGGCAGGTCTGTTATCTTGACCGAGTCTGCTCCCATCTCGCTGCCGCTTTCGCGGAACGCCAGGAAACGGGAACTGGCGCTTCTGGAGACAAAGCCATCGCGGGTGATTGCGACCGGCAACAGCGAGTTGATGGAAACGAACGTTCGTCCCCGAAGAGTCGCTGAACGCATATCTGGAAAATAGGAGAGGCGTCCGCCGTCGTGGCTGACGATCTGAACGTCGACCAAGCGGCCTCGCGATCTGTAGAACGCTATCAGCCGGCTGCCGCCATGACCCAAAAACAGCGAGTTCTCGGAGCACAAATCGTCATTGGAGAACGAGTTTCTCGTCTCTATGTAAGCGCTAGATATGTTGAAATCCCGATGCACTTCACTGCTGGGCGATGCTGCGACAAGTAGACTTGAGCTTGCTAGAATTACTGACATAGATAGTATCCGCTTACTCGTCGCAGTCGCCATAAATTACAGGGAGTATTACTTGGAGCGGTAGCCCTCGCCGTCACCGACATTGTAATACACTGTGCCGTTCCGCTCGTAGAGCACGATATCCATGCTGCCGTTGCGATCGCTGTCGATAAACGTCTTGCCGTTGGCAAATCGCTCGCCGTCATACCAGGTGATCACTGCGCCGCCGCGGATATCCTTTGATGCGGTCACTTGAACCTTAGTGCTGTCCTGTGTCGTCAGAAGATTGCTGAATTCATTGTTGATGACGGTCTCATGCCTCCGGGCCTCCATCGCACTGGCGGCCTTGTCTACGGCTTTTTCCGTGAGCGCGCCCAGGAGCGCCTCGCCGAGCTTTTGCAGCAGTTGCGATCTCTGGGTATCGCCGGAATCTGGTGCAGTAACTACGATCTCGGGCGGGCTGCCGCCGCCTGCTCCAAGATCCGCAGGATCGCCGGGATAGAAATTCCCTTGCCCGGTATCCGGCCCGACATACCCATAGCCGAAGCCCCAGCCGGAAACGCCGCGGCGTCCGTTGACCTCGATTCCGTCGCCGCTGCCGATGGGCATGCCGTCGAGCGTTTCGCCGGTTGTGCCCCAACCGCCGGCCACCAGCTCGATTTCGGACAGGTTCAACATTCTCACGGTACGATCCTCATTGTTTGAATTTGAAATAAATATTACTATTGTAGCGCGACCGACAAGTGAATTACTTGATTGGTATGATGTATTTGTTTCGCTACAAAGGCTAAATTTAGAAATATACTGATATGACATTAAGGAATATAGTGGCATTATCTTGATACCGTCGGGAAATTTTGAGTTATTAGTCTGATCACTCGCTCGCAACGGCTTGCAGCGCAGGTTGCCCGTCATCGCTGGTCATGAGCAGAACCCGGCCATCGGCCACCATGTAGACACGATGCGCCGCCGCGATCGATTGGGTCCGGTGCGCGATCATCACCCGGGTGATGTTGAGCGCGGAAAGCGAGGCAGCACCTTTGCTTCCGTCTTTCGGGTCGAGATGCACGCCGCCTCCGTCGATGGGCGATATCTTCGGCCGCCCATGGGGTGCGCGCATTCCGCATCTGCGCCCATCGCATTATGGTGTAGGGCAGGGCGAGCCTCCATCCGTGACCTGTGGCGGTTGCTTGCTCCCTTCGAGCGAGGCCATCCAGCGATCGACCTCCCCGTTCAACTCGTCGCTTTCGGCGAACCTATGCGTGGCCTGGACAGTGAGGATGCGGGTGTTCGCGCAATAGGCCTGCGGAAGATCGCCGGGCCGCGATGCGCGATCGAGGGATCCGAACAGGAAGAAGGCCGGGCGGCTGGGATCGCGTCCCTTGGCCAGTTCCGAAAGGGCTGCGTTGAACGCGGCGCGGTTTTCGTCGGATACGCCGATGGTTGCGCGCTCGAAGACGGGCTGGCGATTGAGGTCCCCGGCGAAGAGTTCCTCCGTCTGGAGCCACTCCGTTGCCGGACGGGACTTGAGATAGGGTACCATGCCGACGAGGCCGCCGGCCCGTCCCCGCATCAGGCTGTCGAGCGCGATCGCGGAGCCGGCACCGAAGCTCTCGCCATGCGCGATGACGGGAAGGCGGGGATAGGTGGTATCGATGTACCGGGCGATCGCCTGCGCATCCTGTCGCAAGGCGTCCGGGCCCTTCGCCTTCAAGCGCGTCGAGACCACCATGCCCGAGCCCACCGTCCCGCTATACCCGGCCAGCAGCACCGCCCAGCCGCGCGCGAGATACTGGCGAACCAACTTATTGTCCGTCTCGTTGGCCGGGTCGCCGGTCGGGCCGCCTCGGAAGAATGCGACGACGCCCCTCGGCGCGGAGGGGCTCAGTTCGATCAGCCCTAGCGGCCATTGCGGAGAACCCGCCTGGACGATGCGGATGGCGGCAGGCGATGCCGATTCCGCCTTGCCGCATTCGTGCCGCAGCGCGTGGCCGCGGATGGAGGCATGAAACGATGCCGAGCCGTCGAGATTTTTGAGAACGAGCGCATAGTTGCCGCGCTCGTCGGCGGACAGGCGCCACAGCATTGCGCTCGGCCGATCCTGCAGCAGTTGCATGATCGCGGATTGCGCCCGGCGAGATTTGTCGCCGCCGACGGAGAATCGAACATTTCGTAGCGCATAGGAGCCGAGCAGTTGCCCGGACCGGCTCGAGATCAACGCCCTGGAGAAAAGCGGCATGTCGACTGCGCGCCATGCCTTTCCGTGTCGCATGAACTGGACGCCCAGGCCCGACACGTGCCACGTGCCGCCCGGGCCGTGGGAGAAGACGCCGAATTTGAGGAATGGTGCCGGCATCGGGAGCGCCGCCGTTTCTCCATCGATCCGGACCATGCCGCCCAATGTCGGATTGTCGTGACGGATCGATGCGAAATGTCTTCCGTCGACAAGCAGTTGTATCGTCGTCTCGGGCGTTGCCTTGTCCCAGATCGTCCTGCCTGCGGCCCGCCTGGCCGCCTCCAGCAGCGCAGGATCGCGAAGGAGCGGCGTCGCGGGATCGAAGCCGCTCAGCACGGCGCCCAGGGCCTTTCCCATTGGGACACGGCGCATGAAGGGCATCCACAGCGGGTTGGCGTTGCGGGCGACGCGTAGCTCGACGAGATTCTCCAGATTTTCGGCAAGCACCAGGCTTTCGTCGCCGAGCCCCCAGGAGACCGGGCGAGGCGGTCGCAGCCCTTCGATTGTTGTCATGCAACCATCCGTCATGCCGTGCGCGGCAATGCAGGGCGTGCTTGCAATGACGAGTCGCTGCGAGGCTGGGACAAGCGTCGTTGCGCTGAACTCTGCCCGACTGAACACAAGATAAGACGCTGTCGGCGATAAGCCGACAGCGTCCATGTCGCAGAGATTCTTCACACCGCCGGGATAGGTGCCCAAGGTCTTTCCGGTGAGCGTCATATAATCGGATTGTGGAGCGCTCTCCTGATGCGTGCCTGAGTAGAAAGACACCAAGGAAGCTAATGTGAAGAATATCATTGGATCACCATGGGGGACTATGAAGAGAGTCTGTAGTCTACCTGACCATCGGTAGCCCACCAGTGCCCCTGATTGTCTTTGAAAAACTCTGTATCTGCTGCGCGGTTTCCGTTGGTGTCTGCGAATATCCTGCCGTCATGTGTCCTCCAGATGATCCAATCGTGATCAAAGCCGAGGGCCTTGTTGAAATCGCTCGCCTTGTGATCTATGGTGATCGCAATCTTCTGCTTATCGAATGAAGCGTCCACTGCCGCTTCGCGTGCGTGCCAGTCCTTCTTGGCTTCCAGCGCCTTGTCGATCAGCCATCTTGCGTTTTCTGCTCCGAGCTCCAGAATTTGACTGATGTCCCTCCCGCCGCCGGCACGAAGATCCGCCGGATCGCCCGGATAGTAATTCCCCGTATCGGGGCCGGCATGCCCGCCGGGAATGGGTGCCGTAACGGTGATGCGGCCATAATCTTTGGAAGAGCCGTCTTCCTTATAGAAACCGAATATGTCCTGGGATGAACCCCATCCTCCGGCGATCAGCTCGATCTCATGGCTAGTAAGCATCCGCATTGGTAAGTGTCCTATGATTTATGTACGAGGCGATTCGTACTATTGATATAGTCATTAGGAATGTTTCTTGAACATTACTTTGATGGAATCATTATTCAATATTTCTGACTCGCCAGTATGATCGTGGCTTAAATTGCTATTTAAATGCAATTTATCGCGGTATATTCTCCCATAAGGGTTTAGCCATTGGGTTTTTGCTTCAGCGTCACTCGCTCGCGACGGCCTGCAGCGCAGGTTGCTCACCGTCGCCGGCCATGAGCAGAACCCGGCCATCGGCCACCATGTAGACACGATGCGCGGCCGCGATCGATTGGGTCCGGTGCGCGATCATCACCCGCGTGATGTTGAGCGCGGAAAGCGAGGCCAGCACCTTCGCCTCCGTCTCCGGATCGAGATGCGCCGTGCCCTCGTCGATGAACAATATCTTCGGCTGCCCATAGAGCGCGCGCGCCAGCAGGACCCGCTGCTTCTGCCCGCCCGACAGCACCGATCCCATGTCGCCCACCAGCGTGTCGTAGCCCAGCGGCATTCGCTTGATGTCGTCATGGATGCAGGCGCGCCGCGCGGCGTCCTCCACCCGCTCCATGTCGATATCATTGTCGAAGAAGGCGATGTTCTGCGCGAGCGATCCTGCATAGAGCGCGTCGTCCTGGGCGACGGAACCGATGCTCTGGCGATAGGCCTGCTTGCCGAACGTCGTGATGGACCGCCCGCCGACCTGGATGGTGCCATGATTGGCGTCGAACAGGCCCATCAGGATCTTCATCAAGGTGGTCTTGCCGCCGCCCGACGGGCCGACAATGGCGATCATCTCGCCCGGGTCGATCTGGATCGAAGCGCCTTTCAGCACGTCCGGTTCGCCGATGCCGTATCGGTACCAGAGATTGTGCGCCGCGATCGGCTGCGAGAAATCGGGGGCGTCGCCGATCCGGTCATCCTCCTTCGGCGTCAGGGCGATGTCGGCGATGCGGGCAAGGTGGACCTGGACGATCTTGAGGTTCAGCCCCTGCTCGACCAGGCGCATGCCGGCGCCGAGGAACTGCTGCTTATAGGCGCTGAACGCGAAGATCATGCCGAGCGTCAGCTTCGCGTCGAGGGCGAGCGTGATCGCGACGAGGACGAAGAGCACGCCCTCGAGGTCGAGGACGAGCTTGCCGATCGCGTCGAACCCGGCGGTCAGGCGGCCGAGCCGGATCTGCGCGTTGACTGCGTCCGCCTTGCTTTGCTGCCAGAGGCGCTGGCGCTCACCCTCGCGGCCGAATGCCTTGATCGCGGCGATGCCGCGCACGGACTCGATGAAGACGCTGTTCTCGCGCGCGGCGGTCGAGATGGCGTCGATGTTGCGCAGCTGCATCGCTTTCAGGAACAGCAGCCGGACCACGACATAGAGGCCGAGCGCCACGATCGCGATGACACCGAGGATGGGCGAATACACGAACATCAGGATCAGCGTGAGCAGGCCCATTACGCCGTCGACCAGGCCCGCGATCAGACCCTGGCTCAGCAGGCTGGTGATCGGCGCAGTCGAGCTGAAGCGCTGGATGACATCGCCGACATGGCGCTTCTCGAACCAGGGCAGCGGCAGCCGCATCAGGTGGCGGAAGAGATTGATCACGACCTGATAGGACAGGGCGTTGCCGAGATTGACCAGAATGATCGCGCGGAGCCAGCTCGCAAGGAAGCTGACGATGGCGACTCCCGCGAAGCCGACCGCGAGCACGCCGAGCAGATCGCGATCGGAAGCGGGAAAGACCGTGTCGATCGATACCTGCAGGAAGAACGGGCTGGCGAGCACGGCAAGCTGAAGCACGAGCGACAGCAGGATCACGTTGCGCATCGCCTGCCAGAAGCCGGTCATCGAGGACCAGAGCTGTCCGATCCGCAGGGGTGGGGCGCTCTGCTTCGGCTTGAAGGACTCGGCCTGGAGCAGCTCGATGGCGACGCCGGTGAAGCTGCGCGACATCTCTTCGCGGCCCAGCGTCAATGCGCCGCGGGCCGGGTCATGGACATGGTATCGCCGCCCGCCAACGCCATCGCTGATGCGCGCGAGGACCACGAAATGGTTCAGGTTCCAGTGGAGAATCGCCGGGAGCTTCAGATGCCCCAGCTCCTCGATCTCGCCGCGGAGCGGCCGGGCGTTGAAGCCGATGGCCTCCGCGACGAGCATGAGCTGCTTGAGGGTGGCTCCCTTCAGCGATAGCGCAAAGCGCTGGCGGAGCTCGATGAGGTCGGTCTTGAAGCCATGATGGCCGGCGACCATCGCCAGGCAGGCAAGCGCGCACTCGCTGGCCTCGCTCTGCGCGATCAGGGGCGTGCGCCGTGCGCCGCCCAGTTGCAGCAGCTCGATGCTCATGCGGTCCTGCGCGAAATGGCGTGGAGCGGCTTGAGCAGCCAGTCGAGGAAGCTCTGGCGCTCGAGGATGATGGTCGCCTCCAGGGCCATGCCCGGCTGGAGGGGGATGTTCTCGCCAAAGGCGTTGATGGCCTGGCGATCCAATCCGACGGTGACGCGATAGACGGGTTCCTCGAGCTTGACCGGCAGGTCGACTTCCCTGGGGTCGATCACGATCCGCGAGATTGCCTGGATCTTGCCGGCAAAGGATCCGAACCGCTGATAGGGAAAGGCATCGTAGAGAATGCGTGTCTCCTGGCCGGCGTGCACGAAGCCGATTGCGCGCGTCGGGGCGAAGAGTTCCGCCTTGAGCACCGTGTCGGTGGGTATGATGGTCAGCAATGGCGCCTGGGCGGGGGCCAGTTTCCCAACGCCGGCCTGTATGGCGGTTACTCTGCCGCCGATCGGCGCCGTGATGACATAGGCGCGCTCGCCTTCCATCTGGGCGCGCTGCTGCGACAGGGACTGAAGCGCCGCGCGGATTTCGGATTCTCCCCGCGCGGTATCCGCGGTGATGCCTGCAAGCTGGGTGCGCGCCGCATCCGCGTCGGCGCGTTTCTGGGTCAGCTGCTGTCGAAGGCCGGCCAGATTCTGCTGCGAGACGATGAGATTCTGGTGGCGGCGCTCCATTTCCACCTTGCTGACGAAGCCGCGCTCGACGACCTTGGCGATCTGGTCGAACATCGACTGGTTCGATCGAACCACTTCCTCCTGCAGCTGGATTTGGCCCTCGATGTCGCGAGCCTGTAGCGACGCCGTGGACATCGCCGCCGCGAGCCGCTCGCGGTCCGCGGCTCCGCGGCGGGCGTTGAGGGTGATCTGCTCGCGCGCAAGGGACTGGCGGATGTCCAGGCTGGCTATGCCATCCGCCATGACGGCGCCGCCCGCAGCCGCATGGCGGTCCAGTGCGATCACTGCCAGTCGGTCGCCTTTGCGAACCACGGTGCCTTCCCGCACTGCGAGTTCGGCGACAATGCCGGAGGCTGGTGCGGCGACCTTGGCGGAGGGGCGCTCGGTGACCAATATCCCGCGCACGGTTTCGGTGCGGGCATAGGAGCCGAGTGTCACCCAGGCGATCACGGCGGCCGCGATCGCAACCATGGTGGCCACGAGGAGCGAGACCGAAACCGATTGATTGAGGATGACTTCGCCTTGCAGTCCCTGGCGGCGATGCTCGGAAACCTCCGGTCTGAACAGGGCGGGTTCTGTCGGCATGTTCTGTTCGCGCAGCTCCACGGCGTGCGGTTGAGGCCAGGCACGCGGCAAAATATATTTTCAAGGGTAAAAATATGTTCCCCGGAGACGGCGGATAGTGTAGGGCGAGATTGGATGTCAACACGAAGGTAATGATTTCCGGCCCGGCGGGAATAGACAATTAATCACCCCAATTCGGGGCAATGTGTAACAGTAATTACACAAATGATTTGTCACGCATTTGAAATATGCAGGACGGTTGAGAATTTTTCGAACATCATGCTTTGGGGTTTCGCCAATCGGCGCGAGCTATATTCCTGAGTATTCTGGGGCAATTGTGAAGTTCGGCGAAGCATTCGTCATTCCGGGCCGGGGGCGTCGTTTCAGGAAACCCCCGATACCGTTTCATTGGGTCCGCCGAGGCCGCGTCGATAGTCGTTCCATGGGTGTGGAAATGGAAAATTCTACCAATGAAATCTTGGCGATGGCGTCGGCCGAGCCGCGCGTTCCGGCGCGGATTCCGTGCTTGAATCCATCGCCGGCCTTCTGCCGGTGGTTCTGAAATGACCGCGCGATTGAAGGGCCGGGCAACGGTCATGCCCGATAGGTTGTTCGTGCCGGATCCGGTTGCTTCGATCCATCTGCAGATTGCAAATTTCCGTGTGGCTGAGATCGGTGCGGGGCTCTGCGCCTCCGACGCGCAATCGATAACGAGGGCGGTACTGGCCGAGCAGGGGGGCATGGACCTCACGCCGCAGCGCTATCCGGGCATGTTCGACGAGCTGAGCGTCTATGTGCGCGGAGCGGAGCGTGCCGATCCCCAGCGCCTGCTGTCGAAGAGCCTGTTGGAGTGGGAAACGGTCGAGCATGCCGAGCGCCGCGGCATCGCGGACGGCCTGGCGGATGCCGATGCCTTTCTGGATCTCCTGCGTTCCGTTCACCGCTCGGTCAAAGGGGGCGCGACGGCGTTCCGCAACGGGCCGGTCTTCATCCGGCCCGATGCCGATGGGAACGTGATCGAGTTTCCGCCCTGGCAATTGTGCGAGCCGTTGCTGCGGGCCCTTGCGGCTTTCACCGCCCGGCATATCGAGCGATATCCGGCGCTCTGCGCCATGGTTGGCTATGCCGGCGTCATACATGCGCACCCGTTCCGCGACGGAAACGGGCGCACGGCGCGGATCCTGTTCAACCTGATTTTGCGCCATGGCTGCCAATCGCGGCATTTCCTGCCGCTGTCGCGGCTGACGACCCTCAGCGAGGGCGGCTTCCTGATCAAGCTCAGGCGCGCGCTCTATGGCGGCGAATGGGAGCCGCTGGCGGCGTTCTTCGTCGATGCGCTTCGCCTGTCCCACGAAATCCAAGGCAGAAACTCGGGTCGCAACACGTCTCAAACCGATTGGGAGTTCCAGAATGCGCGTTCTCAGTTCTTATGAGTTGGACCTTGTCGCGGGTGGTTTCGGGTCGACCGACGACGCGCAGATCAACAGGGCCGGAGCCATCTATGAAGGAGGCGGCTTCGGTAGCACTGGCGGCGGTGGTGGTGGTGGCGGCGGCTTCGGTGGCGGCTTCTGGTATTGGGTCGCTCCCGCGAGCTATTTCACGGGCGAGGACGGTGCCTATGCCCCCGGCGGCCAGGGTAGTTGGAGGTGGATACCGTCTTCTTCCGGAGGCGGCTATGGCGGCGGCTCTCCCAGTGGAACGGAAACTGGAGGAGACGGGCCGGCGTTGGACTTGAAGGGCAGAGATTGCGCCGCTGAGAAAAGCGCGGCGCAAGACGCGCTGAATGAGCTCTATCGTGGGTCAGCCACCGCGAAAGGTCTCATCGATACCGCTAAGGCTAAGTATGTGGGCCTTGAGCTGATCAAGACCGATGTGTCCGTCGTTGGAGGTACCCCGCACAATAGGTTCGACTGGGAATTTACCAATAATATCCAGTGGGATCCGTTTGTCGCGATCAAGGGAGTCAACTCTAACGGGTCAACCTATTATGTTAGCCCAATAATGGCTTTGGCGCACGAACTTGTCCACGCGGCGCATGTCAATGAAGCGGAATGGCAAGGTAACGATTCCGAGGCAAAGGTCATGGTAGTGACAAACAAAATAGCTAAAGAGGTGAATTTGTCCACGGGGTCGGGGTATGACACCTCCAGGGATAATCATTCTAGAGCGTCAGAATACTACGTATCTTCCATCCGTGGTAGCACCATACAGGCGCTTACCAGACCCGGGTGTCAGTGATCCAGCGACGGGAGATAGGGAATGAGCATCCTATTCCATCTGTTCTTGCCTGTGATTGCCTCTCCTATGGCATTGCCGGCACCAACCTGCGCCGAGGAAGTTCGCGCATCGGCGGTCGCCAATCGCCTGGCCGATCTTCCTCCGGAGATCGTGGAGCAACTGCGCGCCTTCAGTCGGAGTGAGTTGGGCGATTCCGACGGTCCGTTGCTGAGCACCGATGCGCCGAGCGCCAGGGAAAGAGGGTATCCCACCGTCAGATTCCATAAGGGATACAAGATCGGGGATCAGTGGTTCGCGCAGTTGGAAGTGGCGATGTTTTCGGGCGTTCGGACGCTCGTTTACAGGCGGGCCGCAGAAGACAACAAGTTCCATCAGGAACCTTGGAAATATTACGCGGGACCTCCCTGTGAAAGCATCAAGGCTTCCTTGAGTGGGGTCCTTACGCCGGGGTCTTGAGCCAGGGCTAATAGCCTTGAGAATGTACTAGCTTGACGCGACGCCCGTCGCACTAATGTGGCGGGCGTCGTTCAATGACCATGACTTCCTGATCAAGCTCAGGCGCGCGCTCTACGGCGGCGAATGGGAGCCGCTGGCGGCGTTCTTCGTCGATGCGCTTCGACTGTCCCACGAAATCCAAAGCGGAAACTCGGGTCGCAACACGTCTCAAACCGATTGGGAGTTCCAGAATGCGCGTTCTCAGTTCTCATGAGTTGGACCTTGTCGCGGGTGGTTTCGGGTCGACCGACGACGCGCAGATCAACAGGGCAGGGGCCATCTATGAAGGAGGCGGGTTCGGTAGCACTGGCGGCGGCGGCGGCGGCTTCGGTGGCGCGGGCGGCGGCTTCTGGTATTGGGTGGCTCCCGCGAGCTATTTCACGGGCGAGGACGGTGCCTATGCCCCCGGTGGCCAGGGTGGCTGGAGATGGATCCCGTCCGCCTCGAATGGGGGCTCGCCAGGTGGTGGTGCCGGGGTGGTGCCGCCCGTCCCTCAGGACTCGCCCTGCGAGCAAGACGCGAAGGAGGATGAGATTGCGAGGGGCGTGGAGGGTTTGATCAAGCAGCAACCCGATTGGAATGCGCGGGAATATGGTGCGCTGATCGTCCGCTACCAGGATGGCAGCTATGGCGTGACGGCCTTGGCGCGGGGTGAGACGGTTGCGGAGGCCAAGGCCCGCGCAATCGCTGCGGGTCAAACCGGGTTCTCTCCGCAGCTTGCCTATAAATATACATCGGAGGGAGGGGCTGTAATCGTGGCTGCCATTCATAATCACCCCGATGTGGATTATAATAGATCCGAAGATATGAAGAATAGATACCCGTCCTATGATAACGGGTCGGGGGATTATGGTAATTTCGATAAGCTTATCGGAAGAGGTGTGCGGCTTGTTTCGTCAGCAGACCAGTTCACACATTATATTCTTGGGCCGGACGGCGTTCTAAGGGAATTTAATCTGAAGGACGGGCATCTGAATCCAAGAAACGATCCGAATCCCGGCATGAGGTCGAATTTGGCGGCGGACAGGCCGTGCGGATAAAGGGAGCCGGCTCATGATCGAAATGCTGCTTCTGCTCGCAAATCCAATCGCGCAAACCCAGGACATAGCGATACCTGGCCCAAGAAGTCCAAAATTCGAATTGATACTCAGGGCAAGGTGCTCGCAAAATAATTATGATATTTCTGTAGAGAATGATGGTTTTGTTTCGAAGTTATTATACTCTCGAGTGAACGGCAAGGAAGTGGAGCTCACGTCCCGGCAAGGGAATTTGAAGCACTTCCTGTCAATGGCCCATGGTGTCGGTCTTGCTGTCTCCGGATGCGAAGAGCGTGGGGAAATCATCATCGCCGTAAGCGGTGTGTCAGATGATCCGTCCAGCAAAGAGCGCGGAAAGGTTGTCCATCGCTTCTTCGGGACAGGGCCGTTGTAATCTTGCATGGGAACCTGCCCGGCGAGCGGGGCGACGTCCGTCACATCAATGTGGCGGGCGTCGTTCAATTGCCGCTGCGGTCGGGCAGGCGAGGGGTGAGGGGCATTTGCCGCCGCACCCCATTGGGGACGGGCTGATCGGCGATCGGGAAATCGCCTATTCCTGCACTGGATTGCCTTGGACGTCGTTGCACGGCCGACTCCAGCTGCTTCCGCCGAAGCCGCTGCCGGTGCCGCTGAGCTTCTTCATGAAAGTCGTTCCGGAAATCTGCAGCTTGAGTGTCCCGGCGCCCCCGATATTCCCGCGAACATCGGCCCAGCTTCCATTGATGACGTTGCCGCTCCGCGTCCCCTTGAACGCGTGGGTCCAGGATTTTCCATTATCGGCGCTCATTCCGACCCACCAGATGGTGGTGCCGACGGCGCGGAGGCGATAGGTGCCGCCATCATTCGCCTTCCAGACGCCATTGATGGTCGCGGGTGCGATGCATTGCGCGTGCGCGGGCGACAGGGATGCCGCCATCATGGAAGTGCTCGCCAAGGCTATGGATTTTATGAGTAAACCTTTCATGACATCCTCCGATTATCTCTTTATATATCAGCAACTATAGAGTTGCCTTCGCAATCTACGCTCATGTGCATCATGTAAACAATGAAACATGCGCCAGTTCGGAGTTTGTTCGGAGATATGTTTGTGTAAGTTCTGTATATTCAAATATTGAATACAGATAGGGCCCGGGATCTATCTGAGAAAGTCGCGTATTCCATTGAGGTTGTGCTGGTCATATTTGTCCTTTCCTCGCTGCGCGTCCTCCCGGGGCGTCGATCCTGGGGAAGGCAAAGGGGAGCAGAAGAAGCGACAGCGCATACGCATATTGGCTCAGGGTGACGCCAATATTGAAGGGAAACCAGATGGTTGGAGCGCCAAGCCGGGAGAGTTCGCTGACGAACAGGGCGATCGCGATCAGCGCCATCGCCGCCAGGGTGGGCAGCCGGCGTTTGCCGCGTACGGCCATGCGCACCGCGATGACGGCGAACAGAATGACAAAGACAAGGCGCGCAACGGCGACCAGGCCAGGCAAATAGGCGATCGCCCCGACCATCCGCGCGGCCCATGCGGCAACGGCGCAACCCAGGACGATCGACCGGCCGCGTCCCTCGGCATGCGCGTTCCAGGCGGCGGTCCAGGCAAGCATGGCGAGCGGTGAGAGGACGACCGCATTCTGGCGGTCGAGCGTGGGCGCATCGAGCAGGTCGGTCCAGGCCGCGATCGCATTGCCCAATCGAAGGCAGGCTGTCGCGACAAGGGCGAGCGCCAGCCAGCGCGCGAAGCCCGGCCGGGCGATCGATGGCGCAACCGCCAGCGCGATGCCGGCAAGCAGAACCATCATCGCCGGTATCGCGATCTCGACGATATAGCCGGCGATGGTCCGCATCCACTGCGCCCGGTGCAATGTCTCGCCAAAGGCCGCCGTGGTGAGTGTGGGAACGCTCCTCAGCCCGCCGCTGATGCCGTTGCGGTCGAGGCCGGGCTGCATGAACGTCCGGATCGCCAGCACGCCGACCCGCTGATCGGCGAGCCGCGGAAGCGCGGCCAGAAAGGGGCGGGCACCGATGACGCTCGGCCTGGGGCCGAGCCTGCCGATGCCGCCGATCGGCCGGCCGTTCCAGAACATCTCATAGCCGTCATCGACCATGGTCGGCCCAAGCAGCGCCAGATCGCCCTGCGCCGGCAGGATGATCCGCCGGCGATACCAGCCATAGCCTTCGAGATCGGGATGGCCGTGCGCGCGCCAGCCGGCAAGCCACCCCGGCAGGCCGACATCATCGTCGCGATTGCTCGGCAGCGATACGAGATCGAGTCGATCCCAGTCGCGATCGTCGGCCCGCGGATCGGCCCATTTCGGGTTGTCGCCGGGATGGAAGCGCCAGGTTCCGTCCAGGGTGATCGCCGGGCCGGCCGGATCGGGGCGGCCGCCGATTGCGAGCACCGCGACGACAAGCCCCAGCACGATCGCCGCCAGAATGCAGAATGAAAGCGCGAGCCGCCTCGACAAGCCAACCTCCCCAGCTGCGCCACCGTGCCCCTCCGGTCGGGGCCGGCTTTTCTAACCGTCTATATGGTTATATTGTGAAAATACCGCCAGCAAGCGAAAAGACGGAGAATGGTAGAGCAAGCGCGCGTTTCGGCTGGGATCGGCGGCAGCCTGTCGCTGGAGTTCGCCAATACGGCGGGCTGGCATCTGGCGGCTCGGCCGATCGAGCGGCTCGGAAGCTGGCGCGACATGGTGCACTGGGCGGCGGAGCAGAAGCTCGTCCATGCCGACCAGATCGGCGATCTCCTGGCGGCAATGGCCGAGGTCGGGCCGGCGCTCGCGCTGCGGGAGGCCATCTTCCGGATCGGTGTCGCGGTGGCTTGCGGCAATGCGCCTCAGGAAGGGGACCTGAATACGGTCATGGCGCTGGCCTCCGCTCCTCCGCCGGATGCGATCTGGTCCGGGGGATCCCTGTCATGGCGATTCCAGCGTCGGGGCGCCATGCCGCAATTGCTCGGCATCGTCGCACGCGATGCCGTGGCGCTGCTGGCCAGCGACCGTGTTGCCAGGCTGCGCTTGTGCGCGGGCAGCGATTGCGGGTGGCTCTTCCTCGACGAGAGCCGCGGCAAGCCGCGACGATGGTGCTCCATGGGCGATTGCGGCAATCGTTCCAAGGCGCGCCGCGCCTATGCCCGGCGCAAGGGGTAGCGCGCCGGGCGGCATGCAGGGCCGGGCGTGCATCGCGGCGGCGCTTCGTCCCCTTCCTCTTTCCGCGGAGGATGATCGTCAGTGCTTCAGCCGGCAGGCCCTGGGGGCGTTGACCGGATTGCAGCGCGCCTCGCCGCCACCCGGCAGCCGCACGACATAGTCGGTCCCATAGGCGTTGCCTGGCTTGTAGAAGTCGGTCGAGACGATCTGCGCGCCACTGGCAAAGGCCTGGTTGGCACGGCTGAGGTCGTTCGCCTTTGCCTCATACGTCTCGATATCGGCGCGGGCGCGGACGAGATAGCCCTGCTTCACCCGCTCCGGAATCTCCCGGGCGCGGACATTGGCATTGTCGAGCAGGAGGAACGCGGCATAGCTCTGCCCCGGCGTGGCGCGCAGGAACGCCGCGCGTCCTTCCAGATTCTCGCGCCCCGCATGATATGCGGCCAGCGCCTGGGGATCCATCGCGGTCAGCAGCAGGAAGACGAACTTGCCGCGCGATTTGCCGAGCGTCGGCCAGTTATGGGCCAGCACGCCCGCTTCGAGGGTGGGATGGCGGCCGCGGACATCGTCGGGGATCACCAGCTTGTCGCGGCCGATCTCGCGGAAGATCGACTGGTCCATCTCGTCGAACGCGGCGCGATCAAAGGCGAGCGGCGGCGTCGAGTTCGGGAACACCGGCAGGGCATCGCTCTTCGCCTCGACCAGGATGAAGATCGGGGCGTGGTCCGGATGGGCATCCGACCAGGCGCGCAGTTGCTTCAGGCAGCGGGTGAACAGGTTGCAGCTCGAGCGCACGTCGAGATCGGCGACGTGGAACACCTTCAGGCCCGGCTCGTCCATGTCGGTGCCGTCATAGGGCAGCATCTGGCTGTCCTTCACGCCCTTGGCGCGTAGCGCCGCGATGCCGGCGGGATGGGCATAGCGCCCGCCCTGGGGGTCGTTGTTGATATCGATCTCGAGGCTGCGCATCCCGGCATCGAGCTGGTCCGCCAGCGTGGTGTAGCGATAGTTCAGCCCCTCGCTCATGCTGGTGAAATTGGGATGATATTCCTGCCAGTCCGCCTTCATCTTCTCCGGCATGGCCTTGGCGAAGGCGGCCAGCTTCGGGCCGAGCGCGGCGTCCACCATCGCCAGCAGCTGCGGGTCGACGCCCTGCGCATAGCTGTTGTGGGTGCCGATCACCTGGATCTCGTTGAGCCGCACTTCGTCGGTGCGGGGCGCCTCCTGGGCAATGCCGATTGCGGCGATGCCGCAGGTGGCGATGGTGGCGGCGCCGCAGGCGGCGATCAGGCCGAGGCTGGTTGCGAGCTTCTTCATGTCGAGGGTCCTTGGTGCGTCGGGTCGCGCATCCCCTCCCGGCCGATCGGCCGGGAGGGGCGATGGCGCGTCAGAAGTTGATCTTGGCGAAGGCGCCGAGCGTCCGATAGGCGTTCGGCGAGGTATAATGGAGCAGGCCGAGCGCGCCGTAGATCTGCCACCCCGTCGAATAATAGGTGTTCAGCAGATTGCGAGCATAGACGCCGAACTCGACCGCGCCATCCACCTTGGCCAAGCTGATCCGGCCGTTGAGCAGGCCATAGCCCGGGATCCGCGAGTACGTGGAATTGGGCGTCTTGGTCCCGTCCGGGTTGCTGACGGCGGGAGCGAGGATGTCGCCGAGCATCGCGCCCGTCACCGTCTGGGTTTCGCTGCGATAGCCATAGTCGAGATGCGCCTTGAAGCTCAGCCCGGCGCCGATCTCGTCGGCATAGTCCATGGTGACGCTTGCCTGCCATTCCGGCGCGTTGGTGAGGCGCGTGCCGGTATAGTTGGCGGTCGGGCTGGCGACATAGTCGGTGAACATGGCGTCGGTGTAGGTCACCGAACCGCCCAGGGTGAGCTGGCGCGCGGGCTTGATCGCCAGCGAGGCCTCGACGCCGCGCGAGCGCAGGCCCGGCGCGTTGCCGATCGCCGAGGCCAGGATGAACCCGCCGACGCCGGTGCTCACCGGAGTCAGGATCGTCGCCTGGAAATTGGTGAATTTCGACGAGAAGGCATTGATGTTGAAGCGCACGCGGCGATCGAACAGCTCGCTCTTCAGGCCGATTTCCCAGCTCTTCACCGATTCCGGATTATAGGGATCATAGCGGTTGCCGACGAACGCGACACCGCCCGGCTTGTAGCCCGTGGCATAGCTCGCATAGAGCATGACGTCGCGGCTGATCGTGAACTGCGGTGCGATGCGATAGGTGAAGCGGCCGCCCTTCTTCGATCCCGAGCGGAATGCCTCGGTCGGTCCGGAGCTGGTGGCGACGAAGACGGGCGAATAGCCGGTGACCGGCACCGGATCGATGTTGATGTAGCCGATCGTCTGGCGGTTCCAGTCGTAATTGTAGCGGCCGCCCAGGGTCACGCTGAACTGGCGGGCCGGGGTGATCTTGACCTGGCCGAACGCGGCCGCCGTCTCGTTGGCGGCGTCGAAGAGCACGGCGTTGCCGAGCATCGCCCGAGTGATGGGATCGAAGGCGCCGGTCAGCGCATAGAGCGTGGGCGAGGGGACGCCGGCCGGCGAGAGCAGCGGCGCGCCGAGCGTGCCCCATTGCAGCTGGGTCTGCTTCGCGTTCAGCTTGTTGTAGAAGGCACCGAACAGATATTCGATCGCCCCGCCCGTGGGCGAAGCGAAGTGGATCTCCTCGCTGAACTTGTGCGTCTTCAGCCGGCCCGAGTTGAACGGGATGTAGGCATAGACATTGCGGGGCAGCAGATCGGCCGGCGTGTCGTTGTCGAACGTCGTCTCGCGATAGGCGGTGATCGACGTCAGCGTGTGCTCGCCCATCGCATAGTTCACATGGAGCGATCCGCCCTTGTTGGTCGTGGTGTTGTGGCCGAGCGAGCCATCGGCGCTGTCGGCATTCTCCGGCCCCGGGATCACGCCCAGGGCGATCTGCGCAGCGGTGAGCGCGGCGGCGGGCGCATAGGTCGAGCCGGCCGGGCCGCCCACGGGCACGCGGATGGCGGTGTCGATATGATGGGTATATTCGCCGGCAAGGACCAGTTCGAGCGCCGGCGCCGGCTGGAACAGCAGCTTGCCGCGCACGCCCCATTCGCTGACCAGGCCCAGATTGCGGTCGAGCACGACATAGCGGCCCTTGCCGTCCTGGCCCAGCGCGAAGGCCGACAGGCGCAGCGCGGCCTGATCGCTGACCGGCACGTTGAGGGTCAGGTTGGTGTTGCGGTCGTTGCGCTCGCCATAGGCGGCATAGGCAGTGCCGGAGAATTGACCGATCACCGGCTTGTTGGTGGTGATCGCGATCACGCCCGAGGTGGAATTCTTGCCGAACAGCGTGCCCTGCGGCCCCATCAGCACGTCGACGCGCTGGATGTCGGTGAGGCCGATCAGGCCGTTGTCGCGCTGGGCGTCCATCACGACGTCGTCGACGACGACGTTGACGGACTTGGCATTGGAGAAGTCGAACGAGGTGCTGCCGACGCCCCGGATCTGGAAGGCCGCGCCCTGGGTCGGGTCATATTGGACGCCGGGTACGACATATTGCAGGTCGGTGAGCGACGTGAAGCCGCTATCCTCCAGCGTCTGGCCGCTGACCGAGGTGATCGAGATCGGCACCGATTGCGCCTTTTCCCGGCGGCGCTGCGCGGTGACGACGATATCGGCGAGCCCCGCATCTCCGGAAGCCTCCGCCGCCGCCACGGTAGCGGCGGGGTCGCTCTGCGCATACGCTTGTTCAGTCATGCCGAAGCCGCACGCGATCGTCGCCGTGCTGACCGTCAATGTCCGAAATAGGCCGTTCTTCATTCGCAATCCCCCTGGAGATTCCACCGATTCGGCGGGATACGAGGGGCGCTCTAGGGGGCGTGCATGACAGTGGAATTACATTTGTTCAGTTACTAGTCCGGACCCCATAGGCAGAGGTGGGCCCGTCTCGGCGGGGGCCTCCGATGCGGAATCGGCCAGGATCCACAGCGAAGCCATGGTGATCAGCGCGGCGGCGAGGCTCGGCATCAGCAGCACCGCCGCGAACGCCTGTTCAGGTGCGGATGCCGCGTGCGGATCGAACCCCAGGATACGATAGCCGGTGAACAACAGGCCCGAAGCGACGGCCCCGCACAGATTGAAGGGCAGATGGAAGCCGGCATAATGCGCGGCTGCGCGCTTCCCCGACGGCGCCTCCACCGCATCGAGCCGCGCGCCGAGCAGCATCCGCAGGGCCAAGAAATCGACCGCGGACGCCAGCCCGAAGGGGATCGTCCACAGCATCAGCGCGGCCGGCGCGCCGACTGGCAGCATCGGCAAGGCCAGCGCCAGCACCAGATTCGCCCAGAGCGTCAGCCGCAGCAGCGCGCGCGCACTCAGCCTGGCGGTGATCCGGATCGCCGCCAGAATGCCGATGGCGGCGCAGATGGTCTGGACGAGAATCCCGATGGGGGCCCAGCCGCGCAGCCCCAGGCCATTGTCGACCACGTAGAAATAGCCCGTCGTGGTGATCGCCGCATGCGCGCCGTTGAGCGCGAACAGCGCCGCCAGCCGGCGGTTGCCGCGATTGGCGAACAGCAGCCGCACCGGGGCCAGCAGGCTGGCGAGCCGCCATTTGTCCGGCGCGGCCGCGCGATCCGGCAGCAGCGTGACGAGCGCGGCATGCAGCACCAGCGCGCCCAAGGCGACGAGGATCATGATGACCAGGAAGGGCGAGGGCCAGGCGGGGATCTGCAGCGCGCCGATCGCCGAGAAGCCGATGCCTCCGGCGATGCCGAACAGGGTTCGCGTGCCGAATATCCGTCCGCGGGCCTTGTCGTCATGCGCGGCCTCGAGCGCCCAGGCGCCATGGATGACGTTGCACAATGCCCAGCCGACGACCAGCGCGACCAGCGCCCCGGCGATCGCGGCGACCGAAGGCGCGATACCCCGCGCGAGCAGCGCGGCGGTGCCGATCAGCACCAGCGCGGTGCCCAGGATCATCCAGGGCCGCCGCCGCCCGAACCGGCGCGATCCGTGATCGCCCATCGATCCGGCGAGCAGCTCGGCCGGGATCGGCGCGAGATTGGCGAGCAGCACCAGCCAGCCGACGACGCTCATCTGGAGCGCGAGCTCGCCGGAGAGATAGGGGGCGAGGAAGACCCGCCGGGCCAGGTCATAGCCGGCAAAGGCCAGCGACGGCAGCGACAGCACGACAAGGCGCGTGCCCGAAAGTGTTTCCCGATCCGCCATCCCGCACACTCCGCGCCGGCGCCTATCAGCGGGTTGTGCCGTTTCGATGACTCGGCGCGTTCAGCGGAGCGATCGGGTTCGCCAGGCTTCGAAGGCGGCGAAGGCGCGCATATAATGTACGCGATCGGGCAGCTTGCGCGCCATGCCGATCATCCCCATGCCGAAGACCGCGATCGACAGCACCTGCGCGGCCGCGCGATCGAAGCCCGCGCCGATGCCGATTCCCATTGGCGCCAAATCGCTTGCGCGCCAGTTCTCGCCGCGCCTGCGCCGCATGTCGAGCGCATGGGGCAGCAGGCTGGGCTCGCGGGCGCTGGCAAGTGCGATCATCGACGTCGCCTTGATCAGGTCCCGGATGCTGGTGTCGTTCGGCGGCCCGCCGCCATGGTCGGCGCGAATATCGCTCCGGCGGTCGTGGAAGCGGGCGATGACGGCGTGGAGCCCGGCCGCCACCAATGCCGGGCGCGCGCCGAAATGATAGACTATCGTGGAAGCGGGCACGCCGGCGGCGAGCGCGACCGAACGGTGCGTCACGCTGTCCATGCCCTGCGAGACGATCAGGTCGGCGGCGCTGGCCGCGATCCGCTGGCGTTTCGCATCCGCTTCCTCCGCGGCGAGCGGCACGGCCGCGTCGAGCAGGCCGATCAGCGATGCGATCCTGTCGCCATCGCCCGCATCGTCCCCGGGGAAGATGCCATTGGCAAATCGCCGGAGGCACAGCGCGCGGAGCAGCGCATATCTCGGGCTGTCGCCGGCACCCAGCGAGAAGCCCGCCTCGTCGAGCGCATAGCCGAGCGCCAGGTCGGCCAGCGCGGCGTCCCCGAACAGGAGCTCGGCCCAGAACCGCCCGGCATCGTCGAGCCAATGCTCGAGCGCCGGCAGGCGATCGGGCCGCAATGCCCGATCATGGACCAATTCGATCAGAAGGATGACCTGGCGCCGTTCCCGGGCCACCCATTCGCGCAGCGCCAGTTCCGCCATCCGCGCACGGGTGTCGGCATCCATGGCGCCCAGTTCGTCTGCGAGCGCGCGCCATCTCCCGAAGAATGCCAGATCGCTGGCATGCGCCGCCAGCGTCACGCCCTCGATCAGCTGCTCCTTGCTGCCCATGCGAGTCGAGATCACCGGTACGCTGACGCCCAGGCCGGTCGCCAGCGGCCGCAGCGTCAATTCGGCGAGGCCGCCGGTGGCAATGCGGTCGAGCGCCTCGTCGATGATCGCATCGACGGACAGGCCAAGGGGGCGGGGGGATCGATTCACGGGCACGCCGCGCATCTATCGCAGTCACTTCTCCAACGTCGATGATATTCGGATCGCCATTGCCGTCGCCATGATCATCGTCGTCGCCATTGCCGCTATCACGACCGTCACTGCCCCCATCGTCGTTGCCGCCACCATTGCCATCACCACCGCCGTTGCCGCTACCGGGCGGCTCCATAGGCAGTGGTGCGCGCGTGCCGCCTCCATCGAACGGATGAGGCGCGCGCACTTTCCGGGGCCGGAGGAGCGGCCGGATCCGTGGCCCGGGGGAAAGCGCCGCCCGGCGAGCGGCTCTAGGTTGGGGACTCATATTCCTCCTTCGTCACCCCGGCCTTCGGGGTCCCGCTGTCTCGCCAGCGCAAGAAGCGGCGGGATCCCGGCGCAAGGCCGGGATGACGGTAGAAAATCAGATACTTGCTTGGGTTCTCAACCTAGGCGCCGCATCGAAGGATGCGAGGATTCGCGTGCGATCTCCGTCCGCTGCAGGCCCGGATAGGCCGCCATCAGCCGCACCAGATCGGCCTGCCGGTTGGTGCCGGTCTTGCGGAAGATCGCGGCCAGATGGGTCTTCACCGTGGCCAGCCCGACGCCGGCCGCCGCCGCATGGTCGAGCAGGCTGGTTCCCGCAGCAACGGCCGCCGCCAGCCTCGCCTCCGCCGGAGTCAGGTCGAAGAAGCTGCGCAGTGCCGCGATGTCGAGGCGAACGGGCCGATCGCCGTCGGACAGGATTGCCAGCGCCAGGGGGCCGGCGCCGAAAATGCACCGGTCCTGCTCGGCGAGCGGTGCGATGTTCAGTGACAGGGGTGGCCGGCCCCGGCGCGCCAGGGCGAGGGTGGCGCCGGTCCGTCCGCTGCTGCGCCGCGCATCGCCGGTCGCGTCGGCGATCGCCGCGCGAACCCGCGCGTTGGCCGCGGGAAGGCTTGCGCCGAAGCAGCCGCCGGCGGCGCGCAGCACCGGTTCCTCGCGCAGCATCCGTTCCGCGATCGGATTGGCGAAGTGTATCTTGGCCCGGGCATCGACCAGCAGGACGCCGACGCCGAGCCCGTCAAAGGCACTGTGCAGCGCGTGCACATTGCGTTGCAGTGCTTCCATCGTTCGCCCCAGTTCGAAGCTCCGCGCCATATGCGGCAGCAGATCGGACAGGAGCTGTTGCTCCGCTTCCGCAAAGGCTCCGAATTCGGGCCCGCGGATGATCCCGAGATGATAGGAATATTGCTGCCCCGCATGCAGCAGGCAGGAAATGCCGTGCTTCAGCTTCTGCGGGCGCATCCAATCGGCATAGAATTCGGTGCGTTCCAATTCCTCGATCGGGACGATCTGCTCCGACGAGAGCACCGCACTGGTTCGTGCCGTGGCCTTGCTGCCCGTCACCCAGACGTTCCGGCTCTGGAAATGATCGATATAGCTTTGTCCGAAATCGCCGAAATTGTGGAACAATGGCTGGTTGTCGTGCGGCGACGCGTGCTGCCAGCGATAGATGGTCGAAAATCCCGAGAGGGTCCGGGTCACCTGGTCCAGAAAATCCATCCATCGCCCGGAATCGAGCGCGCTCGCATAGATCGCGTCGATCAGTGGCAATTTCTTCGGATTACTGTCGGGCACGTCGCCGCTTTACGCTGAAATGCGCCGCGACCCAAGGTCCGGGACGCGACGGGAAGGCCAGGGCGGATCGGCGGCGGGCCGGTCGCCGGCTCAGCGCTGCCCCGACAGGGCGAGGCGCAGGGCGGCATAGACCCGCTCGCTTTCCATCTGCGCGACATTGAAGCGGACGAACGGAGCCGCGGATTGCGAGACGCTGAATACGTTGCCGGGCGCCAGGATCACGCCTTCGTCCATGCAGCGCCGGGCGATATCGGCGGAGTCCAGCCCTTCGGGCAGGCGGCACCAAAGGTAGAAGCCGCCGCGCGGCATGGTCCAGGGTATGATGCCAAGCTTCGCCAGACCCTGGGCCGCCCGGTCGCGCGAACGCGCAAGACGCCCCCGCAATTCGCCGATGTGCTTGCGATAGCTTCCGCCCGCCAGGACATCGGCGAGCAGTTCGGTCGCCATCGGGCTGGGGCCGCCGAAGCTCGTCGCCACCTGGAGATCGACCAGCCCTTCGATCCAGTCGGCGCGCGCCGCGATATAGCCGCAGCGCGCGGAGGCGGAGAGCGTCTTCGAGAAGCTGCCGATCCGGATGACGCGATCGAGCCCGTCCAGCATGGCGAGGCGGGGAGAGGGGGCAGGCTCGAACTCGGCGAGGATATCGTCCTCCACGATCACCAGGTCATGGGCGGCCGCGATGCGCAGCAAGCGATGCGCGGTCTGGGGCGACATGCTCGCGCCGGTTGGATTGTGGAGCGCCGAATTGGTGATGTAGAGCCGGGGGCGATGCGCCTGCAGCGCTGCTTCGAACGCGGCGGCATCCGGGCCCGACCGCGTATAGGGGATGCCGACGATCTGAGCCCGATGCGCGCGCAGCAACGCCTGGAAATTGAAATAGCCGGGATCGTCGATCAGCACCGTGTCGCCGGGGTGCAGCAGATAGCGGCAGATCAGGTCGATCGCCTGGGTGCCGGATCCGGTCAGGAGCAGCTGATCCGTGCCGGCCGCGATGCCTTCGTCCGCGAAGCGGCCAAGCAGGAACCGGCGCAGCTTCAGCGATCCGCGCGTGCCGCCATAGTCGGACAATATGGGCGCGTCGGCGCGGGCGAGCTCGCGCAGCCCGCGCCGGAGCGCGGCGTTCGGCATCCAGTCGGCGGGAAGCCAGCCGCACCCCGGCATCGCCATCGTCGCGTCGGCGTCGAGCGACTGGCGGGATACCCAGAATGGATCGACCGCGCGGTCGCGCCGCGGCCCGATCTCGCCCACCGACAAGGGCGGCATGTTCGAGCCCGTCACATAGAAGCCCGAACCGCGGCGTGCCCGGATGACTCCCTCGGCCGCCAGCCGGTCATAGGCCTCGACGACGGTGGAAGGCGATACGCCCATGGTTTCGGCGAATGCGCGCACGGATGGCAGCCGGTCGCCGGTGGCGAGCGCGCGGCCGGCAATCCTGCCGCGGATCGCGTCCATCAGCTCCTCGGTGCGCGTGCCGATGCGTCGATGCTGCTTCAATCGTTCGGTCCAGGCATCTGTATGGGGAAGTTCGTCTGTATGGGGGAGTTCGTCAATACAGTTTCCGGATATTGTATGGGATTGTTCCTGTCTTGGCCAGTAGCGGCATCCTATCCCGCCCCGCGAAAGCGAGGTGCGATGGAAAGAACTACTGCCGGTTGGGGAAGCGGCCTCCTGGGCGTCGTCATCTTCAGCGGATCCCTGCCGGCAACCCGCATAGCGGTCGCCGAGCTGACGCCGTTGTTCGTGACTTCCGGGCGCGCGGTGATCGCGGCGCTGCTGGGCGCCGCCTTTCTGCTGGGGTTGCGCCAGGACTTGCCCGGGCGCGGCGACCTTCTGCCGCTCGCCATCGTCGCGATCGGCGTGGTCGTGGGCTTCCCGCTCCTGACCGGGTTCGCGCTCCAGCACATTACCGCGGCGCATTCGGTGGTGTTCGTCGGCCTGCTGCCGCTGTCCACCGCGATCTTCGGAGTGCTGCGCGGCGGCGAGCGGCCCCGGCGCGTCTTCTGGATCTTCTCCTCGATCGGTGCCGCGACGGTCGCGGGCTTCGCGCTCTGCCAGGGCGGCGGCGGTTCGATGGCCGGCGACCTGCTGATGGTCGCCGCCATCCTGCTGTGCGGGCTCGGCTATGCCGAGGGCGCGGCGCTCTCGCGCCGTCTCGGGGGCTGGCAGGTCATCAGCTGGGCATTGCTCATTGCGCTGCCGGTGATGGCGGTGATCGCGCTTGCGACGATGCCGGCCAGCTTTGCTGGCATCGGCTGGCGCGCCTGGGCGGGCCTCGCCTATGTCTCGCTATTCTCGATGATGCTGGGCTTCGTGTTCTGGTATCGCGGCCTGGCGCTTGGCGGCATCGCGCGGGTTGGCCAGCTCCAGCTCCTGCAACCGTTCTTCGGCCTGTCGCTCGCGGCCCTGCTGCTCGGCGAGCCGGTTGCGTGGACGATGATCGCGTCGACGGTGATCGTCATCCTCTGCGTGGCGGGGGCCAAGCGCTTCGCCTGATCGCCGCGGCGCCCGCGGCCCGGGGTTGCGGCCCCGACGGACCGCGACCCCGGGGATCGCCCCCCGCGCGCCGGCTAGGCGTCGACGACCAGCTGATGCTGCTCGCCCAGGCCCGCAATCCCCAGCGAGACCCGGTCGCCCGGGTTGAGCCAGACATTGGGCTTCTGGCCAAGCCCGACGCCCGGCGGCGTGCCGGTGGTGACCACGTCGCCCGGCTGCAGGCTCATGAAGCGGCTGAGATAGGACAGGATGAAGGCCGGCCGGAAGATCATCGTCGAAGTCGAGCCGTCCTGGTATCGCTTTCCGTTGACTTCCAGCCACATGTGCAGATCGGCGAGGTCGCCGATCTCGTCCGGCGTCACCAGCCAGGGGCCGATCGGGCCGAAGCTGTCACAGCCCTTGCCCTTGTCCCATTGCGAGGATTGCAGCTGGAAGGCGCGCTCGGAGATGTCGTTGCAGACGAAATAGCCGGCGATCGCCGCCGTCGCCTCCGCTTCGTCGACATAGCGGCATTCGCTCCCGACCACGAACGCCAGCTCGACTTCCCAGTCGAGCTTGGTCGATCCCCTGGGCTTCAGGATCGGGTCGTTCGGCCCGGAGAGGGCGCTGGTCGCCTTCATGAACACGATCGGCTCGTCCGGAATGGCGGCGCCGGTCTCGGCGGCATGATCGGCATAGTTGAGCCCGATGCAGACGAACTTGCCCGGGCGCGCGACACAGGCGCCGAGCCGCGGATTGCCCTCGACCCGGGGCAGGCTCGCCGGATCGAGCGCGCGCAGCCGTGCCAGGCTCTCGGGCGTGATCGTGCCGCCATCGATATCGGCGACGATACCGCTCAGGTCGCGGATGGTGCCCGCGGCATCGAGAAGGCCGGGCCTCTCCTTGCCGATCGGGCCGAAACGCAGCAATTTCATACGCAAAGCTCCTTGGAACGCTCGGTCAGTTGGTCCAGCCCCCATCGATCACATGAATCTGGCCCGTCGTGAACGCAGCTTCTGGCGAGGCGAGATAGAGTGCCAGGGCGGCGACTTCGGAAGCCAGGCCGAGCCTCGCCATGGGCTGGCGCGCGACGAATGCCGCCAGCGCCGCATCATAGTCTCCCGTCGCGCGCAACCGCTCGTGCAGGGACGGGGTCTCGATCGTGCCCGGGCAGATCGCGTTGCAGCGTATGCCATGGCCGACAAAGTCCGCCGCGACTGCCTTGGTCAGGCCGATGACTCCGGCCTTGGTGACGCCATAGGCGAAGCGATTGGGAACGCCCTTGATCGAGCTGGCGACCGACGACATGTTGATGATGCTCCCGCCGCCCCGCGCGATCATGGCGGGCAATGCCGCGCGCACGATCCGATACATGCTCGTCAGGTTGAGGTCATGGGCCAGCGCCCAGTCGTCCGGCGCGCAATCGAGGATCGTTCCGCCCGGCACCGTGCCCGCGCAGTTGAACAGGATGTCGAGCGGGCCGGCGCGCGCGAGCGCCTCGGCGATCGACGTCGCGTCGCGCACGTCGAGCCGGGCCGTCTCGCAGCCGGCGATGCCGGCCAGGCCCGCCATATTCACGTCCGTCGCCCATACGGTGGCGCCTTCGGCGGCAAAGCGCTCGGCGGTTGCCCGGCCGATGCCTTGCGCCGCCGCGGTCACGAGCGCGGTCTTTCCTGCCAGCCGGCCAGGCTTCGTCATCCTTGTCTCCGTCAGATCCGATAGATGCGTGCCGCATTGGCACCGAGAATGGCCTTGCGCGCGCCGCTGCCGAAGGGCGCGAGCAGCGCGTCCGAGATGGCGAGCCAGTCCGCATAGCTGCCGGCCATGGTCAGGACCGGCCAATCGCTCCCCCACAATATCCGGCCGGCGCCGAACCGGCTCGCCACATGATCGAAATAGGGGGCGAGGGCGGCGGCATCGGCACCCGCGGGGGCTTCGGTGAGCAGCCCGGAGAGCTTGACCGTCGCATTGGGCGCGTCGGCCAGGGCGGAGATCGCGTCCATCCATGCGCCGCCGGGCGCGTCGCCGATCCGCGGCTTGCCGAAATGGTCGAGCACGATCGAGAGGTCGGGGTGATGCGCCGCGAGCACCCGGATCGCGGGCAGCTGCGCCGCGCGGACGAGCGCGTCGAAGACGAGTCCGTGGCTCGCCATCGCGCGCAGCGCCGGGCGGACCGCGTCGCCCAATATCCATGCCGGATCATCCAGGTCCTGCAGCATCGGGCGCAATCCGAGCAGCCCCGGCACTCCCGCCAGCGCGGCGATGCGGGCCGGCGCGTCTTCGGCCGCAAGGTCGGTCCAGCCGACGACCCCGGCGATCCAGGGATGCCGGCCGGCATGGGCGAGCAGGAACTCGGTTTCCGCCAGGCTGGGGGCGGCCTGGACGAGGATCGCCGCGTCGATGCCGTGCGTCCCCAGGAGAGGTGCGAAGTCCTCCGGTTCATAGTCGCGGTGGAGGATGCCGGCCGCCGGCGTCAGCCAGCCATAGTCCCCGCGCGCGGGCCGCCAGAGATGGAAGTGGGAATCGATGCGCATCTAGCGATCGGCCGGAACGGGTGCGGCTTCGGCGATCAGGCCGGCATCGCGCAGCGCCAGCCAGAATTCCGACGGAATGCGAAGCTGGTGGAGCTTGACCGTCTCCTCGACCTGCGCAGGCGCGCCCAGGCCGAGGATCACGCTGGCGACGGCGGGATGGGCGAGCGGGAATTGCAGCGCTGCGGCCGCGAGCGGGACCTGAAAGTCCCGGCAATGCGCCTCGAGCCGGGCGACGCGGGCCACCACGTCGGCCGGCGCTTCGCCATAGTCGTAGCGCAGGTCTCCCTTCTGCATGGTGCCGGTAGCGAGGATGCCCGAATTATAGGCGCCACCGATCACGACGGCGACCTGCCGCTCGAGGCAGAGCGGCAGGAACCGGTCCAGCGCGCCCTGTTCGAGCAGGGTGTAGCGGCCGGCGAGCAGCATCACGTCGCAATCGGCCTGCTCAAGCGCCTCGAGGCCGGCCTGCCATTCATTTGCCCCCACGCCGAAGCCGGCGATCGTCCCCTCGTCGCGCAGGCGCCGCAGCGCCTCGAAGCCCCGGCCCTGGGTCAGCTGGTCGAAATAATGCGCGTTGCGCGCGCCATGCGTCCGCGCGCCGATGTCGTGGACGAAGAGCAGGTCGACCCTGGCCAGGCCCAGCCGCTGCAGGCTGTCCTCATGCGAGCGCAGAATGCCGTCATATGTATAGTCATAATGGCCGACAAAGGGCAGGGCAGATCGGAAGCCCAGCCGTTCGGCATCGCCTCGGAGCGCGGAATCCGCGCGCAGCAGGCGCCCCACCTTGGTCGACAGCACGATGCCCGGCCGCTCGCGCAGCGTATCGCCGGTCCGCCGCTCGCTCAGGCCATGGCCATAATGCGGCGCCGTATCGACATAGTTCATCCCCGCGGTCAGCGCGAGCTCGAGCGTGATCCTTGCCTGGAGATCGGTGATCGGATGATAGAGATTGCCGAGCGGCGCGGCGCCGAAGCCGATCTCGCTGACTTCGATCCTCGCGCGGGGAATGGTCCGGCGCGGAATCACGGCGCGGGATGCTCGTCGAGCGCGAAGATCCGCGTCATCGGCAGCCATTTCGGGCCGTCGGGCGCGATCGGCCGCTGATAGGCGTTCATCTCGTCTTCCCATTGCGCCACGATCGGCTGGAGATCGGGATCGAGGGGAGCCAGGCCGGCCGGCGCGATTTCGGCGAGCATGACCAGGCGGTCCGCGGCGCGCCAGATCTCCATGTCGCGATATCCGAGCTGACGGATGGCGCGAATGACCTCCGGCCAGACGGCGCCGGGCAGGTGGCGCGCCTCATAGGCGGAGATCAGCTCCGGATCCTTCTCCAGGTCGAGCACGAACAGGGCGCGGGTCATGCGGTGTGTCCTTTGCGAAGCCGCAGCACGGCAAATGCCAGCACGCCGACAAAGGCGAGCGCCGGGACGAACATCATATGGTGCACGCCGCCGACGCCCTCGGAGACGATGCCCATGAGGGGCGGCATCAGCGCGCCACCGATGATCGCCATGACCAGGAAGGCCGCGCCGCTCTCGGTCTCGTCCTCCAGCCCTTCGACGCCGAGCGCGAAGATCGTCGGGAACATGATCGACATGAAGAAGCTGGTGAGCCAGAGCGCACCCACCGCAGGCATGCCGGTGGCGAGCGCGGCGAAGCCGCAGAGCATGATGTTCGCCGCTGCGTAGATCGCGAGCAGCCGCGCCGGCGCGACCCGCTTCTGCAGGAAGGCGCCGCTGAAGCGGCCGATCATCAGCATCCCGAGGCTTCCGGAGAGCAGGAACGCGGCGGTGCGCTCGCTCAGGTGCGGGGCCTGCGCCTTGGTGAAGTCGATGAAGAAGCTCCAGACGCCGACCTGCGCGCCCACATAGAGGAAGAGCGCGATGATGGCCGCGAGCAGGCCGCGATGGCGAAGCACCGCGAACATGGAGCGGCTGCTGCCGCGTGCCGCCTTCGCCCGATCGAGGGCCGGGAAGCGCGTGCAGGCGATCAGCAGGGCGATGAGGCAGACCACCACGCCGATCGCGACATAGGGACCCTGCACGGCCGCCGCCGCTGCGGACCGCCATGCCGCGCGCTCGGCCGGTGCCATCGCGGCGATCTGCGCCTGGGTCCGTTCGTCTGTGGAGAAGATGAACAGCCCGCCGACGATCGGGCCCAGGATCGCGCCGACGCCGTAGAAGGACTGGGCCAGGTTCAGCCTCGCCGACGCCGTCTCCCGTGCCCCCAGGATCGTTACATAGGGGTTGGACGCGGTCTCGAGGAAAGCGAGCCCGATCGCGATCACGTACAGGGCGACGAGGAACAGGCCGAACAGCTCGGTGGAGGCCGCCGGATAGAAGAGGAACGCGCCGCCCGCATAGCAGGCCAGGCCGATCAGGATGGTGTTCTTGTACCCCAGGCGGCGGATGAGCAGGCCCGCGGGAAGCGCGGCGCAGAAATAGCCGACATAGAATGCGAACTGGATCAGGCTCGCTTCCGTGCGGGTGAGGTCCAGCGCCTTCTGAAACTGCCGGATGAGCACGTCGTTGAGTGCTGCCGCCAAGGCCCAGGAAAAGAACAGCGAGGTGACGAGCGCGAACGCCACCGCATAGCGGCGCTCTATTATCGGCGGTGCTGCAAGGAACGCGCGACTGGCCATCTCAGATTTCCTCCCCCGAGGCAGAGCGGGTTGTGCTCTTTTAAATTTGCGTATTTAAAATACAAGTTCATAGAGAAAAACAATAGCAGGATAGCCCGATGATCGCGACCTCGACCAGTGATTTTCGTCTGGCGGCACGCCGGCGGCTGCCGCGCTTCCTGTTCGACTATATCGATGGCGGGTCCGGGGCGGAAACCACGCTGCGGCGCAACGAGGCTGATCTGGAAGCCCTGGCGGTTCGCCAGCAGGTGCTGCGGGACGTGCGGGACGTCGATCTGTCGTGCACCCTGTTCTCCCAGCGGCTCGCGTTGCCGATCATGCTGGGGCCGGTCGGCCTGGCGGGGATGTACGCCCGCCGCGGCGAGGCGCAGGCCGCGCGCGCGGCGGCGGATCGGGACATACCCTTTTGCCTCTCCACGGTGTCGGTCTGCGCGCTGGACGAAGTGGCTGCCGCGTCGTCGAGACCGATCTGGTTCCAGCTCTATGTCATTCGGGACCGCGGCTTTATGCGGGATCTGCTCGCCCGCGCCAAGGCGCAAGGCGTGCGCACCCTGGTGTTCACGGTCGACATGCCCGTCCCGGGGATGCGGCGCCGGGACGGGCATAGCGGCCTTTCCGGGCCATGGGGCGGGATGCGGCGGCTCGTGCAGGCGGCGGGGCGGCCCGGCTGGGCGTGGGACGTCGGCATTCGCGGGCGGCCGCACATCCTCGGCAATGTCGCCCCCGTGCTCGGCAAGGCGAGCGGGCTGGAGGATTTCATGGGCTGGCTCGCCGCCAATTTCGATCCGGCGGTCCAGTGGCGCGACCTGGAATGGATCCGCGAGGCCTGGGAGGGGGATTTGATCGTCAAGGGGATATTGGACCCCGGGGATGCCAGCGACGCGGTGCGGCTCGGAGCCGATGGCATCGTCGTTTCCAACCATGGCGGGCGCCAGCTCGACGGCGCCCTTTCGACGGCGCGTGCGCTGCCCTCGGTGGTGGAGGCGGTCGGGGATCGGCTCACCGTCCTGGCCGATTCCGGCATACGGTCCGGCGCCGACGTCGTACGCATGCTCGCGCTGGGCGCGCGCGGAGTCCTGCTGGGGCGTGCCTGGGCCTATGCGCTGGCCGCGGCGGGCGAGGCCGGCGTCGCCCGCCTGCTCGACCTGTTCGCGGCGGAGATGCGCGTCACGCTTGCATTGGCGGGCGCGCGCACGATTGCGGACGTCGACAGGTCGCTGCTGGACGTCCGCTAGGTTGGGACCCCAAACAAGTATCTGATTTTCTACCGTCATCCCGGCCTTGCGCCGGGATCCCGCTTCTTCTTGCGCTGGCGAGGCAGCGGGACCCCGGCTCAAGGCCGGGGTGACGAAGGAAGAATATGAGGCCTCAACCTAGGCGCTCGCCGACCGTGCCTCTTCAGGCCGCCTGCCCGCGGCCCGGCACATATTGGTATCGCGTAAGCGTCTCCGGCTTCATTTCGATCGAGAAGCCCGGCCTTTCGGGCGGCATATAGGCTGCCGACCGGATCACGCAGGGATCGACGAAATGCTCATGCAGATGGTCGACATATTCGATCACGCGGCCGTCGCGCGTGCCGGCGAAGCAGAGATAGTCGATCATCGCGAGATGCTGGACATATTCGCACAGGCCGACGCCGCCGGCATGCGGCCAGACGGGCAGGTCGTATTTCGCGGCCATCAGCAGCACCGCCAGAACTTCGTTGACGCCGCCGAGGCGGCAGGCGTCGATCTGCACCACGTCGATCGCATAGCTCATGATGAACTGCTTGAAGAGAATGCGGTTCTGGCACATCTCGCCGGTCGCGACCTTCACGGGGGCGATGCCGGCGCGAATATGGACGTGCCCGAGCACGTCGTCGGGGCTGGTCGGCTCCTCGATGAACAGGGGCTTCGCAAAGGCGAGGGCATTGACCCAGTCGATCGCCTGCTCGACTTCCCAGACCTGGTTGGCGTCGATCATCAGCACGCCATCGGGGCCCAGCACTTCCCGCGCGATCGCGACGCGCCGCACATCGTCCGCCTGGTCGACGCCGACCTTGAGCTTGATATGGCGGAAGCCGGCATCGACGGCTTCCTGTGCCAGGCGGCGCAGCTTCGCGTCGTCATAGCCCAGCCAGCCGGCCGAAGTGGTGTAGCAGGGATATCCCTCGGCCCGGAGCAGTTCGATCCGCGCCTCCTTGTCGGCGGCGCGGGCTTCCAGCAGGGCGAGAGCCTCTTCCGGCGTGATGCAGTCGGTGATGTACCGGAAGTCGATCGCCCGCACGAGCTCGGCCGGCGACATGTCCGCGACCAGCCGCCATACCGGCTTGCCCTCCGCCTTGGCCCAGAGATCCCAGACCGCGTTGACGATCGCTCCGGTCGCGAGATGGATGGCGCCCTTGTCGGGGCCGATCCACCGCAGCTGGCTGTCGCCGGTGATGTGCCGCCAGAACGCTGCGGGCTCGGCGCGGATCGCGTCGAGCGACTGGCCGATCACCAGCGGGCGCAGCGCTTCGATCGCCGCGACGCAAACCTCGTTGCCGCGGCCGATGGTGAAGGTGAGGCCGTGTCCGGTGAGCGCGGGCGTGTCCGTCTCCAGGATCACATAGGCCGCGGAATAGTCGGGATCCGGATTCATCGCATCCGAACCGTCCAGGGAAAGGCTGGTGGGAAATCTGATATCCAGCACACGCAGGCCGGTGATCACGGTCATTGGTTGGTTTTCTCCGTGACAGGGGAGATCATGTGTCAAGCACGGAGCCTTCCATATTCAACCGCAGTAATTTTGTATATGGAAATATGATTTCTAGATAAAATTGCGTCCCTTAAGGCCTTGACCTCCCTGCTGGCGTGCGATCGCCGGCGCTGCCCGACGGGGGCTTTCCGCATTCATCCAGGATGCCGAAGCGCATGCCGGCAAAGGCGCGCGCGTGCACGCGGCGAGCGAAGAGCGGCGGCGCTCTGCCAGTCGCGAAGGCGGAATCCCGAAATGTCTTTTCATGCGCGGCGTCGTGCCGCGCGGGGCCTAGCCGGCCTTGCGGCTTCTGCGCGGGCGCTTGGGTTCGGGCACGGAGAGGCTGGGCACCACGGGCGCCTCTTCCCGATCATACCAGCCCAGGACGGTCGATATGTCGAGCGCGGTGGCCTTCAGGAGTGCCAGCGTCTCGTCGACCGACAGATGCGGGGCATCGTCGATCGCCGCCAGGAACGGAATGGTGAGCGCCGCGACGACCTGGCCGCTGAACCCGAAGATCGGGCAGGAAAGGTCCGAGACGGCGGCCAGCCGCGAGCTGGCGATGGATTCATGTCCCTGCGCGCGCACGTCGGCCAGCCGCTTGGCGAGCTTGCGCGACGGCGCTTCGCCAAGCACATCCGGCCAGCTCGCCTCGTCCATGAACGCCAGCAGCACATGGCCCGAGCAACTGGTCTCCAGCGCGATGTCGGTGCCGAGGCGAACCGCGAATCCGGTGGGGCCCGGGCTTTCCTGGCGCGCGACGATCAGCCCGCGTCCGCCATTGACGACCACGAGATGGCAGGATTGCATCGTCGCTGCGGCCAGCGCGCGCATCCGGGACGCCGCGACATAGGTGAGCTCCTGCGCGGGCGTGGCGCGGTGCGCCAGCTCGAGCAGCTTGTAGGTGACGCGATACCGGTCGCTCGCGGCCTCCTTGTGCAGCCATCCCCGGCGATCCAGGGCAACGACCACGCGGAACAGCTCGCTGACCGAGCGCCCGAGCCGTTGGGATATCTCGGTGATGGTCAGCCCGAACGGCTCGTCGCCGAGCAGCTCGATCACATCGATGCCCTTCTCCAGCGCGGGCGCGCTATAGTTGGGCGAGGCGCTCTCCCCGGCCGATTTGGTTCTCCTGGTGGCGGGCTTGATCTGCGATGCGGGCTTCGGCGGCATCGGCCTAGGCTAGCGCAGCGCGGGCGGCTTGTCATGCCCCACGCAAGGGAGATGCCTCCATTGGCGTGCTTTCGCCGGGTTCAGTCCACCACGAGAAGATGGAAGGTCCGTGCGGCGGGCATGATCACGGCGCGTGCGTTGGCCGCGAGCGCGTCCCGGTCGACGATCTCGGGGTCCTGCACGACCACGCGAATCCGGCCGGGCCGATGCGATGTCTCGACGAGATTTGCCGCGCCGCCCAGCGCCGCCGCGATGGCGGCCGGAAGCGGAGTTCCGGCTTCCGTGTCCGGCTGCACCGGTGCCGCCGGGGCGGGGCGCCCGACGAAGTCGCGCATCTCCATGGCCAGCGTGTCCGCGATGCCGCCCACCACGACCTGAAGATTATTGTCCGCCAGCTTGAGGATCCCGCGTGCGCCCAGGGCGCGCAGCGCGGGCTCGTCGAGCGCCGACATGTCCTCGACGCGCAGGCGCAGGCGCGTCGTGCAGGCGTCGATGGTACGCAGATTGCCGGCACCTCCCAGCGCCGCGACGATCGCGCCGGCCCGGTCGCCGGCTGGCGCCACCGCCGGAGCCCCGCCTTCCTCGGCAGCCTCGCGGCCCGGCGTCTTCAGGTCGAACTTCAGGATCGCCCAGCGGAAGAGCCCATAATAGATCGCCGCATAGGCCAGGCCCACGGGAAGGAGGAGCAGGGGATGGGTGGCGCGGCCATAGTTCAGCACATAGTCGAACAGCCCGGCGGAGAAGCCATAGCCCAGCTTCACGTCGAGCAGGTGCATCACGACATGGGCCAGGCCGGTGAGCACCGCGTGCGCGACATAGAGCGCCGGCGCCAGGAACATGAAGCTGAACTCGATCGGTTCGGTCACGCCGGTGAGGAACGAAGTGAGCGCCAGGCTGAGCAGCATCCCGCCCACCGCCTTGCGCCGTTCCGGTGCGGCGGTGTGGTACATGGCCAGGCAGGCGGCGGGCAGGCCGAACATCATGACCGGGAAGAAACCGCTCATGAAGGCGCCGGCGCTGGGATCGCCCGCGAAGAACCGCGTCAGGTCGCCGGTCTTCCCGGCATATTCGCCCACGACGAAATAGGCGATGTTGTTGAGGATATGGTGCAGGCCGGTGACGATCAGCAGCCGGTTGAGCACGCCGAACGCGAACAGGCCCCAGCCGCCCGCCGCGACGACGACGCGGCTCAGCTCGTCAATGCCTCCGCTGATCCAGTCATAGGCCGGGCCGAGCAGCGCCCCGATCGCCAGGCCGACGATGCCGGCGACGATCGGCACCAGGCGCCGGCCGCCGAAGAAGGCGAGATAGTCGGGCAGCCTGGCGGTCGAGAAGCGGTTGTAGCACGCGCCGCCGACCAGCCCGGCGACGATGCCGATCGGAACCTGCAGCTTGGCGATCGTCGCGGCTTTCCATGCCGCGGAGAGCGTGGCGGCGATGGCTTCGCCCGTACCGGGAGGGATCGCTGCCGGCGGGACCGCGAGGAAAACCTGGGCGGCATTGCCGATCACCAGATAGCAGACCACGCCCGCCATGGCCGCCGCGCCGTTGCCGTCGCGCGCGAAGCCCGTCGCGACTCCGACGGCGAAGAGCAGGCCGATATGCGCGAAGATCGCGTCGCCCGCCGCGCTCATGAAGGGGAGGTCGAGCAGATCGGCCTGGCCGAGCCGGAGGAGCAGGCCGGCGATCGGCAGCACCGCGATCGGCAGCATGAGCGCGCGGCCGAGCGGCTGGAGGAAGGTGAGGGGGGACTTCATGCGGAGAGCTCCTCGGCGAACCGGCGCGCCAGTGCCCGGACCTCGGCGGCGGAGGCGCAGGCCAATGCCTGGCGGGCATGGTCGGTTGCTGCCGTGAGGGTGAGCGTGGTGACAAGGGCCTTGGTGACGGCCAGCTGCGCCGGGGGGACGGAAAGCGTGCGCACGCCCAGGCCGATCAGGATGGGCGCCGCCATGGGATCGGCGGCGAGTCCGCCGCAAACGCTGACCGGCGTCGATCCCGCCCGTGTGCAGGTCTCCGCGATCAGCCGCAGGACCGCGGGATGCAGGCCATCGAGCATTGCGGCGACCGCGGCATTGCCGCGATCCGCCGCCAGCGCATATTGGGTAAGGTCGTTGCTGCCGATCGACAGGAAATCGGCCTCGGCGGCGATGAGGTCGGCGCCGATCGCCGCGGCGGGCGTCTCCACCATCGCGCCCAGCGCCACCGCCTTGTCGCCGCGCAGCTTGTCGAGCACCGCGCGCACCGCGGCCATCTCGCCGGCGCTGGCGACCATCGGGACCATGATGCGCAGGGGCCCCGGCGCGGTCAGGCTGAGGATCGCCGAAAGCTGGGCTTCGAGTATCTCGGGGCGGGACAGCGCGACGCGGATGCCGCGAAGCCCCAGCGCCGGATTCTCTTCGGCTGGAAGTGCGAGATAGGGGGCGGGCTTGTCGCCGCCGACGTCCAGCAGCCGCACCGTGACCGGCCGTTCGGGCAGCGCGGCGAAGATGGCGCGATAGGTCGCGCTCTGCTCGTCGATATCGGGAGCGGCGGTGCGCTCGAGGAACAGGAATTCGGTTCGCAGCAGCCCGCAGCCGTCCGCGCCGGCCGCCATCGCCGCCTGCGCATCGGCGACGGAGCCGCAATTCGCCTGCACCGAGACGGGCACGCCGTCGGCCGTTGCGACGGCGGCGGCGCCGATCGTCCGGGCGCGCGCCTCGACGGCGGCGCGGCGCGCCATCGCGGTTTCCAGCCCGGCGCGGGCGTGCGCATCGGGGTCGACACGCAGGAAGCCGGCGTTGCAATCGATCAACAGGCTGGTGCCCTCGGCCACCGCTTCGAGCGGCGCGCCAAGGGCCACGATCATCGGCAGGCCGATACCGGCCGCGAGAATGGCGACATGCGCGGTGGGGCCACCCCGCACGAGCGCGATGCCCGCGATCCGGCCGGTGTCGAGCGCGGCGAACTGGGAAGGCAGCAGGTCGTCGGCGAGCAGGATCGCGCCCGCCGGGGGCTGGGCCATGTCCGCCCGGGTCCCGAGTATCGCATGGGCGATCCGCTCGCCCACGTCGAGCAGATCGGCGCCCCGTTCCGCGATCCGGCTCTCGCCGGAAGCGCGCAGGATTCCCGCCTGCGCCTCCGCCGCCGCGAGGATCGCGAATGCCGCGCCTTCGCCCAGGTCGATCCGTGCCAGCGCCGCGTCGACGAGGCTGGGGTCTTCCAGGATCGCCCGATGCGCGGTGAATATGTCCGCCACCTGCCCTTCGCCCTCGGACGCTGCCTCGAGCTCGGCCCATACCGCGCCGATCCCCCGCACCAGGTTGCTCCGCTCGGTCAGGACGCCCGCGCCCAGGCGGACCGGGGCGGGCCGATTGGCGCGCAGCCAGCAGGCAGGGCCGATCGCCATGCCCGGCGCGGCGCCGACTCCGCCGATGGCGCCTTCGGGCACGATGCTCTCCGTTCGCGCGACGGCGGCGGCGGGCAGGTCGGTATCGTGTTGCAGCACCTCCAGGACGCGCGTCACGGCCTCCCCGGCATCGGGGCCGCGCGCCACGATGGTCACCGTGGCGCCATGCCGCAGGCCCAGTCCGAGCATCGCGATCGAGCTCGCCGCGGAGGCCCGCCGCTCGCCATGCTCCAGAACGACTTCCGCCCGCAATTCGCGAAGCGCGGTGGCGATCCGCGCGGCGGGGCGGGCGTGAAGGCCGTGCGCGAGCGCGACGACGGTATCGCGTCGCGTTGCCTCGCCCGCCGCGGCCACGGGGCCGGCGCTGTCATTGGCCGCGGTGCGTGCGCCGATCCGCAGCACCGTCTCGCCGACCGCCACCATGCCGCCGGTATGTCGCGCCAGAATGTCGACGCCCGGGCCGGTCACGATGATCGGCGTGGCGGCGGCGCTTGCCCGCAAGGCCAGCCGATCGAGGTCGAAGCGGACCAGCGGATCGCCGGCCGCAACCGTGGCGCCGGGCGATACGAGGACATCGAACCCCTGGCCCGCCATGCCGACACTGTCGATCCCGATGTGCATGAGCAGCTCCACGCCCTCGGCAAGGGTGAGCGCCACGGCGTGGCCGGCGGCATGAATGGACGAGATCGTTCCCGCGCACGGAGCGTGCAGCGTGTCGCCGACCGGCTCGATCGCGAGCCCGTCCCCGACCATGCCCTGGGCGAACACCGGATCGGGAATCTTCTCCAGCGGAATCACCCACCCGGCGAGCGGCGCGCCGAGCTCGACTTCGATCATCATCGTTTCCCTTTGTCCTCGGTGCCTTTGCCCTCGGTGCCTTTGCCCTCGGTGATCGTCACCGCGCCGGCCAGGCCGCTGGTCTGGCCAGGCTCGAACCGAACCAGCAGCGCCACCGTCCGTGGCCCGTCTCCCGCGGGCCACGCCATGGCGACGGGGCCGGGCGCCGGCGCGGGCTTCGTCGCCGCAAGATTGCCGTCCACCCATATCTCCGCCTGGCCTGCGATGGCGGCGAACCGGAGCGTGCCGCCCGCGCGGCGAACGGCGCGGCGCGGCATGACGTTCGCGCGATAGACGCGCCAGCCCGCGCCGGCATCCGCCGGGGTGCGGTCTCCCGGCGAGACGAACGCCCATGCATTGTTGTCGCCGTCACGCGGGGCCAGCGCGGGATCGGGGCGCCCGGACAATAGCGGCGAGCGCCGCCAGGCCGCGATCGACTGAAGCTGTTCTTCCACCGCGACTTGCGGGCGGGGTGCGCGGGCCATCTTCTCCACCGTCGCCATCGTCGCGCGGAGCGACGCGCCCGCGGCGCGTACCAGCAGCGGCCCGGTGCCGGGATCCGCCCGCACAAGGACCTGCGCAAGCCCATGGAAGAGCGCGCGGGAAGGCGCCTTTTCGGAGGCATGGCTGTTGGGATCGCCATTGCCCACTCCGATGATCGTGCCGCCGCGCACCGTGAAATGGGCGAGGCAATCGGCATCGGGCACATGGCGCCCCAACCGGTCGACCGCGTCGAGGGTGAACGGCTGAACATCCTCGCCGTCCGCCGCCATCTTTCGCCGTGCCGGCGTCAGCCTGAGCGCGACGGGCTCGCCCACGGTCTCGTGCACGGCGTGCGCGACCTCGCGACCGCCACGGCGGGCGATCGCCTCGATCCGCCCGGGCGCATAGGGTAATGTCCATTCGTTCCCGTTGATGCGATCGACGCGCGCCTCGCCGATCGTCCGGCCATTGAGGCGCAGCTCCACGCTGTCCGCATTGCTCGTCACCAGCAGCTTCAGGGGCTGGCCTTCGCGTCCCGGCCAGGTCCAGTGGGGAGCGATCGCCACCACGGGGATGTCGTCGCGCCACTGGGCGCGGCGAATGTCATAGGCGGTCTTGGGAAAGCCGCAGAGATCGAGGATGCCGAAGAAGCTCGATGTCGTCGGCCATGCGAAGGGCGTCGGCTCGCCATGATAGTCGAAGCCGGTCCACACGAAGCCGCCCGCGACGAAGGGGCGGGCGGCGATCTCGGCCCAGCTGCGCCGATGGGTCGCCCCCCAGTCGGCCGCTTCGGTGTCGAGCGAGGACAGGACATGAGCGGCGGGATCGCTGGCAAAGGCGCCGCGCGTCATCATCGCGCTGGTGTCCTCCGAGCTGAGGATCGGCTTGCCCGGGTTCAACCGGTGGTAGCGGTCATAGTCGTTGGGATAATAGTTGAACCCCATGACGTCCACGACCTGCGACACGTTCTCGGGATCGTAGAAAGCGCCGTTCATGGCGGCGGTGGTCGGCCGATGGGGGTCGAGGCGCCGAACCGCGGCGACCATCCGGCGGACCATCTGCACGCCGGCATGGGTGCCCTGCATCGGCTCCTCGTTGAACACGGACCAGAGCATCACGCTCGGATGATTGCGGTCGCGCCGGATCATCCATTCGAGCTGGGCGAGATAGTCGGGTGCCGGATTGAACTGCCGGTTCTCGGCCATCACCAGGAAGCCCATCCGGTCGGCAAGGTCGAGCAGCTCGGCGGCGCAGGCATTGTGCGAGCAGCGGATGGCGTTGCAGCCCATGTCCTTCAGCCGCGCCAGGCGCCAGGCGAGCAGCGTGTCGGGCACGGCGACGCCAACGCCGGCATGGTCCTGGTGGAGGCAGACACCCTTGAGCTTGAGGTGCCGGCCGTTGAGCGACACGCCCAGATCGGGATCGAACGCGATCGTGCGAAAGCCGATGGCCAGGCGGCGCTCGTCGGCGGGAGCACCTGGCCGGATGACGCGGACCTCGAGAATATGAAGCGCCGGATCCTCCAGCGACCAGAGGCTCGGCCGTCCGGCGGCGAGCGTCAGCCTGGTCTCCCCGCGCTCGAGCGGAGCGATCCGCGCGCCGGCGCGTGCCTGCGCGATCTCTCGCCCTTCGGGGGTGCGCAGCACCGCTTCGACCATCGCCTCGGCCGCGTCCGGCGCGACGCTTTCGAGCATGACCGAGACGGGCAACAGCCATTGGCCGTCCTCGCCGCGCACCGGGCTGGCATGGATGCCGTCCGTCGCGATCGATACCGCCGGGCGCCGTGCCAGCCATGCATGGCGATAGATGCCGGCGCCTTCGTACCACCAGCCTTCCATCACGGTCGCGTCGACCCGCACCGCGATGACGTTCAGGGCGTCGCCGAACCGGGCAAAGGGCGTGATGTCGATATAGATGCCGGTATAGCCGGACCAGCTATGGGCGACGACATTGCCGTTGATCCAGATGGTGGCATTGGTGGCGATCGCGCCGAACTGCACTTCCAGCCGCTTGCCGCGATCCGCCTCGTCGAGCCGGAACGCGCGCCGGTACCAGCCGATGCCGCGCTTGCGATAGCCCTGGCTGACATTGGCGGTCTCGACGACGGGCTGGAACGAGGCCCAGTCGTGCGGCAGCGTGACCTGTTGCCAGTCGCTGTCGTCGAAATCGGGTGCCGCGGCGCCCGGCGCGGTGCCGGCCTTCACGCTCAGATAGGTGTCGTTGTGCGTCACCGGGGCAGCGGCCGGCACTTCGCCTTCGTGAAAGCGCCAGCCGAGATCGAAGCAGGTCCGCGACGGATCGCTCTCGGGCAGGGGCGGGGGCAGCGCATCGCTCGGCGGCGGCATGGGCGGCCCGAATTCGGCGGCGGAGACATGCAGCGCCGCCATCGCCGGGGCGCCGGCCAATGCCGTCGCGATCCCGGCCGAGCCGCCAAGCAGGGCGCGCCGCGTGCAGCTCATGCGGCGCGCCTGCCGCCGATCCAGGTCCCGCGCGGCCTGAAGTGGCGATCCAGCTGCACCCAATCGGCGCGGAGACCCGGCGCCAGCGCCCCGCGTTCCCGGTCGAGCCCCAGAAAGGCAGCAGGATTGTTCGATGCCAGGGCCGAGGCGGTCTCGCCGGCCAGGCCGAGCATCGTCACGCAGTTCGCGACGGCGCTCGCCATGTCGAGATCGGCGCCGGCCAGCGTGCCGTCATCATAATAAGCCTTGCCGTCGGCGACGCGGATCTGCCGGCCCTGGAGCACGAAGTCCTTCTCGCGCGCGCCGACCGAAGGCATGGCATCGGTGACGAGCATCATCCGCTCGGTTCCCCGTGCGCGCAGGGCGATGCGCAGCATGGCGGGCGAGACGTGCACGCCATCGACGATCAGCCCGCACCAGGGCGCGGGATCCTCGAGCGCCGCGCCCGCGATCCCGGGCTCGCGGTGATGCAGCGGCGGCATGGCGTTGAACAGGTGCGTGACTCCCGTAACGCCGGCCCCGAACGCGGCCAGCGCTTCCGCATAGCTCAGATCGGTATGGCCGGCGCTGACCCGGACTCCGGCGGCGACCAGCGCCGCGATCATGCCGGCATCCGCGCGTTCGGGCGCGAGCGTCACCATGACGACGCCGCGATGCGGCCTGGTCAGCAGCGCCACCATTTCCGCATCGAGCCGGCGGAAATGCGCGGAATCATGAATGCCCTTGCGTGCGGCGGAAAGGCACGGTCCCTCGATATGGATGCCGACGACGCCCGCTATGCCCGCGGCGATTGCCGCATCGCTCGCCGCAAGGGCCTGGGCGATGCGATCGGGGCGGTCGCTGATGAGCGTGGGAAGGAAGGCCGTGGTTCCGAAGGCGGCATGAGCGGTGCCGATCCTGGCGATGCCCTCCACGCTGGTATCGTCGTTGAACAAGGTTCCGCCGCCGCCATTGACCTGGGTGTCGACAAAGCCGGGCATCAGCCATCCGCCGTCCAGGTCGATCGTGTCGCCGGTCATTGCCCGTTGCCGCGAGAGCGCCGTGATGCGGCCCTGCGCGACATGGATCTCCGCGCCTTCCCAGGTCCGTCCGTCGACGACGATCTTGCCGTTGCCGAAGCGATAGGCGCTCATTGGGTCCGGGTGACCTTGGCGAGATAGGGGGGCTGGTCGGGATCGAGCCCGCGAGCGCGGGACAGCTGCTCGACCAGGCCGTAGAAGCTGGCCAGCTGGAGGATCGGCTCGAGCGCCGGATGCGCGGCCTCGGCGGGCAGGGGTGAAGCCGCTCCGGCGCGTGCCGTCAGCACGATCGCGCCGCGCGCCCGGAATTCCTCCGCCATCGCGGCGACGCCGTCGCCCGCGGTATCGGAGGTGGCGAACGCCAGGATCGGAAAGCCGGGGCCGATAATGGTCATCGGCCCGTGGCGGACCTCCGCGGAGCTGAACGCCTCCGCCTGGATCGCGCAGGTCTCCTTGAACTTGAGCGCAGCTTCCTGCGCGACGGCGAAGCCATAGCCGCGCCCGAGGACGAACATCTGCCGGGCCGTCGAAAGCGAAGCGACGCCGGCACTCCAGTCGAGCGCTACCGCGCGGGCCAGCGCCTCCGGCAGCGCCTCGACGCCCGCGGCGAAATCCGCGTCGCCCGACCAGGCTGCCACCAATGCTGCCATGGCCACCATGGCCGCGACGCAGGACTTGGTCGCCGCGACGGAGCGCTCCGGTCCGGCCCATAGGGGCAGCAGCGTATCGGCGCGCAGCGCAAGCGGGGATTCCGCGTCATTGACCAGCGCGGCCACCGGGATGCCGGCATCCCGCCAGGCGTCGACCGTCGCGAGCAGGTCCGGGCTGCGGCCGGACTGCGAGATCGCGATGCACAGGGCGTCGTCCGTCGCGACGCGCGCCGCGAACACCGATGCCACCGACGGGGCCAGGGACGCGACCGGCACGCCGATCATCGTCTCGATCAGATATTTCCCATAGGTCGCCGCATGGTCCGAGGATCCGCGGGCGCAGGTGCCGACGAGATGGAGCGGCCGGTTGCGCAACCGCTCCCCCAATGCGCGGAACGCCTCGCGGTTCTCCGCGAGCTGCCGGGCGGCGGTCGTCGGAATTTCCTGGGTCTCGCGCTGCATGAGGCTCGGCGCGGTCGAGATGCTGGTCGTCGTCACTGGCTAGAGATCCGTCAGTTCGGCGACGAAGTCATAGGTGTCGCCGCGATAATAGGACTGGGTGTATTCGACCGGCCGGCCGTCGCGCAGGAAGCCGCACCGCTCGATCAGCAGTCCCGGCGTGCCGGGCTCGACCCGGAGCAGGCGCGCCTGGGAGCCGGTGAACGGCACCGCGCGCAGCCGCTGCAGCGCGCGCACCGGGCGATGGCCGGTGTGGGCGAGCGCCGCGTACAGCGATTCCGAAACGTCCTCGATACCGCCCAGGCAATAGCTGGGAACGGTCGAGAACTCGACCGCCATCGGCGCGTCGTCGGCGATCCGGACGCGGTGAAAGCGCAGCACCGGCGCCCCGGGCGACAGGTTGAGCTGCATCGCCTCGGCGGGGGTGACCGCTCCCGCGGCCCGGAGGATCCAGGCGCTGCTGGCCACCTGGCCGCGGGCGGCCATCTCCTCGGAAAAGGAGCTGATCCGGGAGAAATTCTGCTCGATGCGGCGAGTCACCGTCGTGCCGGCACCCTGTTTGCGCGTGAGCAGCCCGTCTTCCGCCAGCTCGGCGATGGCCTTGCGAATGGTGATGCGCGACACGCCATATTCGGCCGCGAGGTCGCGCTCGGGCGGCAAGGCGGCACCGGCCTCGAGCCGCCCCTCCGTGATGGCCCGGCGCAGCAATTGCGCGAATTGTGCGTACAGCGGCTTGCGGTCGCGAGGTAGAAGCTCGCCCAGCCGCGCGTGCCCGCCCGGCCGGGCCAGGGGCGCTGGCGCGGTGCGCGTCCCGGCGTTCCGCAAGGCAACGCCGGCGGTCATGCCGCGATCGCCGCCGCGGGCCGGCTCGGGCGGAAAGCGCGCATCGCCCCCGGGCGGTTCGGCAAGAGACCAATTCCGCCGCCCGCGAGATCATGGCGGAAGCGCCGCGACCGCGCGATCGGGAACTGCGCAGACATGCCCGTGTCGTTCATTTTTCCTCTCATCCGGCTCGAATCGCCCGGCGCAACATCAGGGGAAATTAGGCAAATGCCATGCTTCATTTTCATACACAAAACAAATTTCCAAAAATCCATTGCGTGATTGGTTCGTTCGTGGTTACACAATGGTCCCAAGGCGCCCCGGAGCTCGGATTCGACAGAATCGGCCAGGAGAGGCGTCAGAGAGACGTTCTGTATCCGCAGGGAATCTTGGGCTGGCGCCGCCGGCCACGCGATGCAAACGAGGGGGGTTAGTCAATGAATCTACGTCTTGAGTTCCTGATCGGCACTGCGCTCACCTGCGTCGCGATGCCTGCCTTCGCGCAGGATGCCGTGCCGTCGCAGCGTGAAGACGCTGCCAGCGGCGAGATCGTCGTCAACGGTATCCGCAAGAGCCTTCAGGACGCGATCGAGACCAAGCGGCGCGCCGATTCCATCGTCGACGTGATCAGCGCCGAGGATGTCGGCAAGCTGGCCGACAGCAACGTCGCCGAGTCGCTCGCCCGCCTGCCCGGCGTGACCGTCGACCACCAGTTCGGCGAGGGCGAGCAGCTGTCGATCGCTGGCGTGGAGCCGGCGCTGAACCGGCTGACCATCGATGGCCACTCCGTCGCCTCCGCCGATTGGGGTGGCAACCCGTCCGATCGCTCCAGCCGTTCGTTCAACTACTCGCTGCTCTCGCCCACGATCATCAGCCAGGCCGTGGTCTACAAGACGCCCGAGGCGCGCCTCCAGGAGGGCGCGATCGGCGCCAGCGTCGACATCGTCACGCGCAAGCCGCTGGATCTCCAGCCGAACACCGTGGCGGTGACGGGCGGCGGCGAATATAACAGCCGGGCGAAGCGCGGGAGCTTCCGCGGCTCGGCGCTGTACAGCTGGCGCAATGACAGTGGCACCATCGGTTTCCTGGGCGCGGTCAACTACGACAAGGAGCAGCTCAGCCGGGCAGGCTCCGCGGTCTATTGGTACCGCACTGGCGACGCGCTCCTCGAGCGCTATGCCCGCGACGGCTCCGGCAACATCATCTATGGCGCGGACGGCCGCGTGCCCGGCGGCCCGACGCTGAACGGCCAACTGCCGAACGCGGCGATGATCGCCGAGTTCAGCAAGGCGCGCGTGGCGTCGTTCCTCGCGCGCGAATTCTTCCGTCAGGAGCGCGAGCGCATCGGCTTCTCCGGCGCGCTCCAGGTCCGTCCCGCCGACAATCTGACGCTCACCGCGACCGGCCTCGTCATTCGCGGCAACTACGACAATCTGTCGAACTCCGAATATACCTATGGCTATGAAGGGTCGCTCCTGCAGAGCGCGACCTATGCGAACGGGATGGTGACCTCGGCGACCTTTGCCGGCATCACCGGGAATGGCGCCACCGGCCAGCTCGACACCAATTTCCGCCGGACCCGCGTCAAGAACGACTCGCTTGCGCTGATGTTCGACTGGAAGCCGGGCGCGTGGGAGATCACGGGGAATTTCGGCGCGACCCGTGCGTCGGGCGGCAAGGATCCCGAATATCTGCTCGACTTCCGCACGCGGCAGGGCTTCACGTCCGGCACCAACGGCAGGAATACCAATGTCAACTGGCAGTTCCCGGCGAGCGACGCGTCGCGCTGGCTGAGCAATTTCACCGCGCTTGGTGGCGAGAACCAGAGTGAGCCCGCGGTGCTGGCGGCCAATGGCGGCAGGCCGTTCTTCGGCCGGCAGATCGGCGGCATCACCTTCGCCGAGAAGACGCGGGACCAGGAACTGTTCGGCCAGGTCGACGTCGCTCGCGCCGTCAATCTCGGCCCGATCAACAAGATCCTGTTCGGTGCACGCTTTGCCAGCCACACCAACAGCAGCACTACCCTTGGCGGCGCCGCGTTCACCAACCAGAACTTCACGCTCGCCGATCTGAACCCCTATGTCCTCGACGCCGAACTGTACAACGGCCTGGGCGTGAGCGGGAACGGTACGCCTTACGCCACGCTCGACAGCGACGCGATCCGGCGGACCTTGGAGAAATACGGCACGATCAACGTGAACCGCGGCTTGTCCAAGGACCAGTATTTCCGCGTCCGGGAGAATATCCTCTCCGGCTATGTGCAGGCCAATTTCGAGGCGGGCCGCTTCCGGGGCAATGTCGGCGGGCGCTACGTCTTCACGCGCGATCGCTCGCAATTCTACGTCCAGAGCGGCGGCATCTTCGCGCCGACCACCGTCACCACCGACGACAACCGCTTCCTGCCGGCGGCCAACCTGATCTTCCAGGCCGGCGAGAATGTCGTGCTCCGTGGATCGGCCGCGAAGGTGATCGCCCGCCCGCGCTATTCGGACCTCGCCGGCTCGCTCTCGCTCGATGACACCAGGCGCAGCGGCAGCGGTGGCAATCCGAACTTGAAGCCCTATGCGGCGACCAATTTCGGCCTCTCGGCGGAATGGTATTTCGCGCGCGCGAGCTATATCTCCGCCGAGATCTTTTATCGCGACGTGTCTAACTATATTGGCAACGAGACGCAGGACGGCGTTCAGATGACGAACACCGTTACCGGCCGGACTCAGACCTATTCGATCTCGCGCCCCGTCAATGGCGGCAAGGCGAAGGTCACCGGCTTCTCGCTAACGGCCAATGCCAATCTGATCTGGGGCTTCGGCATCCAGTCGAACTATACCTTCACCGATGCCGATACGGGCCTGCCGACCGGCCTGCCGTTCCTCTCGCGCGACGTCTTCACGATCGTACCCTATTTCGAGAAGGGCCCGTTCCAGGCGCGCGTCAGCTACAATCGGCGCTCGAAATATTTCTACCGCTTCGGCCGGCAGCAGTCGCAGGACTATACCGACGGCTATCGCCAGCTCGACGCGTCGGTCTCGGTCAACCTGACGGACAAGCTGCAGGTCAGTGCCTCGGCGTCGAACCTGCTCGACGAAACCTATTATCAGTATAGCTCGGATCCGAAGTTCCCGACGGCGGTGTACAAGAATGGTCGCGTGTATTCGCTGAGTGCGTCGCTGCGCATGTAAGCGCGTTACGGGCGCGGCGGCGTTGTTGCCGCGCCCCGTTTACCTGGGTGTTCCCTGATGCCGGTGTCTCTCCAAGTCTGGCATTCAACCTCGCCGCCCGCGGTACGCTGCGGGCGGCTTTTTGTGCGCTTTGGTACTCTTCGCGAAGCCCGGCGCAGCTGCAGGAAAGGATTCTTCCCGATGAATGGACGCCGTCGCGCCGATATGGTCCTGCTGGCGTCGCTGGCCCTCGGCATGCCGGGCGTGGCGGCGGCGGATCCCTTGCCGCTGGTGCCGCTGCCGGCATCGGTGGTTCCCGCCAGGGGAAGCTTCACCCTGGGCCCGGATACGCGGATCGGGGCGGAGCCGGGCGATCGGGGAGCGGCGTCCGCCGCGCGCCTGCTCGCCGCGCAGTTGAAGCTGGTGCGGGGGATCGCGCTGCTCCAGACCAACGGCAAGGCGACGGTGCGCTTCATCCGCGACCGGCGGATAAAGGGGAAGGAAGCCTATCGGCTGAGCGTGGATGCGGGCGGGGTCACCATTGCCGCATCGGGCGATGCAGGCCTGGTCTGGGGCGCGATGACCCTGGCCCAGCTGGCGAGCCCGGATGGGCGCTTCGGCCAGCCCGCCACCATCTCCGGCGTGGTGATCGAGGACAGTCCGCGCTTCGCCTGGCGCGGGTTGATGGTGGACGTCGCCCGCCATTTCCAGCCGATCGAGGAACTCTACACCATCGTCGACCAGATGGCGGCGGTGAAGCTCAATACGCTGCACCTGCACCTTACCGACGATCAGGGCTGGCGCTTCGAAGTGAAACGCTATCCAAGGCTCACCCAGGTCGGGGCATGGCGGCTGCCGCCCTCGGCCGGTGGCCCGGCGGGGAACCCGGTCGGCGGTTTCTACAGCCAGGCGCAATTGAAGGCGCTCGTCGCCCATGCCGCGGAGCGCGGCATCACGATCGTGCCGGAAATCGATCTGCCGGGGCATGCCCAGGCCCTTGTTGCCGCCTATCCCGAATTCGGCGTGTTCGGCGACCGGCCGCCGGTGAGCCATGACTGGGGCGTCAATCCCTATCTGCTCAACCCGGGTCCGGAAGGCGTTGCGTTCGTCAAGACGGTGCTCGACGAGCTTATGGCGGTCTTCCCCGGGACCTATATCCACCTCGGGGGTGACGAGGCCATCAAGGACCAGTGGCAGCGCAGCCCCGTGGTGCAGGCCCAGATCGCCGCGCTCGGCCTGAAGGACGAGAATGGCTTGCAGAGCTGGCTGATCGACCAGTTCGGCGCCTATCTCGCAAGCAAGGGGCGGCGGCTGATCGGCTGGGACGAGATATTGGAGGGCGGCCTGCCGCCTTCCGCCTCGATCATGTCCTGGCGGGGCGAGAAAGGGGCGGTGGAGGCCGCCAATGCCGGCCATGACGTCGTGCTGTCGCCCGCGCCGATCCTTTATCTGGACAGCCTGCAGAGCGACCGTGGCGACGAGCCGCCCGGCCGGATCACGATCCAGTCGCTCGAGACGGTCTATGCCTATGAGCCGTTGCCCACGGGGATCGCTCCGGACAAGGCGCGCCATGTGCTGGGCGCTCAGGGCAATGCGTGGAGCGAATATCTGGTGACGCCCTATCAGGTGCAGCACATGCTGTTCCCGCGCGCGGCCGCGATCGCGGAAATGGGCTGGACTCCCAGGCAGCGGCGCGACTTCGCGGATTTCGTGCCGCGCGTCGATGCGCAGATGGCGCGTTGGCGCCGCGGCGGAGTGGAAGTCGCCGACAGCGGTTTCGCGATCGGCTTCAAGCTCGACGGCACGCGGGGAGAGGCGCTGCGGGGGGGCAGGGCCAGGCTCTCGCTGGCGAGCCAGATCGGGTACGGCACGATCCGCTACACGATCGACGGCAGCGTGCCGCAGGCCTCGTCGCCGGCCTATGCCCAGCCGCTCGACATTGCGTTCGGCACGACGATCCGCGCGGCCGGGTTCCGCGCGGATGGCACGCCGACCGCGGCGCCGCGCAGCTTCGAGGTGACGCGTTCCGCGCTGCTCGCCCGGACCGCGTCCGAGATGGTCGCCTGTCCCAAGGGCGGGCTCGGGCTGCGCGTGCCGCTTGCTTCCGAGGCGAAGGCCAACCAGCCGGCATTCAATGTGAATCTGTTCGACACCTGCACGGCCTATCCCGCCGCGCCGCTCGACATCGCGCGCGGCTTCGTCGTCGATGTCGCGCGGCTGCCGCGCCATTACGGCTTGGCCCATGATTTCAAGGCGGTGCGCGCGCATTATAACGTGACGCCTTTCGGAGAGCTCGTGGTGCAGGTGGGTTGCACGGACAAGGATGCGAAGCCGGTGGTCGCGGCGACGTTCCCGCTCCCGGATCCGGGCACGGCGCCGCAGCGCTTCACTTTCCGTGGGGCGCTGCCCAAGGGGGCGGGCGATCGTGACATCTGCTTCCAGTTCACCGCGCCGACTTCCGGCCCCTTCTATGCCGTCGAGAAGGCGCAGCTGGTGGAGCAGGGCGAATGAAGTGGCTCGCCGCGCTCCTGCTCCTGCTGCTCCCGGCGGGAGCGTTCGCCGCACCGAAGGCGGTGACACGGCTCGACACCGGCTGGCAGGTGCGGATCGCGCCGTCGGACAAGGCAGCCGCGGCGGCGCATCCGCGCGCGGCCCGCTGGATCCCCGCGACGGTGCCCGGCAGTGTGCAGCAGGACCTGATCGCCGCCGGGCTGGTGCCCGATCCCTATCGGGGCACCAATGAGGGCGCGATCCAATGGGCCGGCCTGACCGATTGGGAATGGAAGCGGACCCTGGCGGTAACGCCGGCGATGCTCGCGGCCGGCCATCTCGACCTGGTCTTCGATGGGCTCGACACCTTTGCCGAGGTGCGGGTCAACGGCACGCTGCTGCTCGCGGCGGACAATGCCCATCGCCGCTGGCGTGCGGACGCCAGGCCGCTCCTGCACGCCGGCGACAACGAGATCACCGTGCTGGTCGCCTCGCCGATACGGCGGATGCAGCCGATGGTGCTGGCCGAGGCGCATCCGCTCCCCGGCGAATATGACAGCGCGTTCGGCGATGAGCCGAAGGGGCGCCAGACCTCGCCCTATGTCCGCAAGCCCAAATATCAATATGGCTGGGATTGGGCGCCGCGCATCGTGACCGCGGGCATCTGGCGGGAAGTGCGGCTCGAGCAATGGGACGCCGCCCGGATCGATCGCCTCCGGGTGGAGCAGGAGGCGCTTTCCGATGCCGAGGCGCGCCTGCTGGTGCGGCTCGAGGTGGTTGCGGGAACCCCGGGCGCCCAGCGGGTGCGGCTGGTGGTGACGACGCCGGCGGGCGAAACCCTGGTCGTCGAGCGCGCCATCGTCCTGGCGCCGGGCCGGAATCTGGTCTCCGTCCCGGTCACGCTCGCCGATCCGAAGCGCTGGCAGCCGGCCGGCTATGGCGATCAGCCGCTCTACCGGGTCGAAGCGGCGCTGGAAGGCGCGGACCGTGCCGCCACGCGCATCGGCCTGCGCACCGTCGAGCTGGTGCGCGAGGGCGGTGCCTTCGGTTTTCGCATCAACGGGATTCCCGTCTTCGCCAAGGGCGCGAACCTCATCCCGTTCGACAATTTCCCGGCCCGGGTATCGGCCGGGGCGATGCGGTCGATGCTTGCCGATGCGCGGGCGGCCAACATGAACATGATCCGCATCTGGGGCGGCGGCTATTATCTCGACGACGCCTTTTACGACGCCGCGGACGAGCTCGGGATCCTCGTCTGGCAGGACTTCATGTTCGGGGGGGCGGTGACGCCGCCCGATGCCGCCTTCCGGGACAGCGTGGCGAGCGAGGCCGATGAGCAAGTGGCTCGGCTGGCCAACCATGCCTCGATCGTCCTCTGGGCGGGCAACAACGAAGTGCTGTCGGGCTGGGAGAACTGGTCGGACCGCAAGGCCTTCAAACAGGCTGTCGGCCCCGAGGAGCGCGAGCGGATCGGCGTCGGCATGGCCGTGCTGTTCGACCGGGTGCTGCGCGACGCGGTGACGCGCAACGCGCCGGGGATTCCCTATTGGCCGGGCTCGCCCTCGACCGATTACCGGGGGCCCGTCGACACCGATGCGAGCGGGGACCGGCATTTCTGGGATGTCTGGTCCGGCTCCAAGCCGGTCGAACGCTATCTCGATTCCTGTCCGCGCTTCATGTCGGAATATGGCTTCCAGGCCATGCCCGGGCTCGCGACGATCCGTGAATTCGCCGGTGAAGGGCCGTTCACGCCCGACAGCCCCGTCCTCAAGGCGCACCAGAAATTCCTGGCGGGCGAGGGCAATGCCCGGCTGCAATTCTATATCGACCAGCGCCTGCGCCCCGCGCGCGACTTCGCCGATTTCGTCTATCTCAGCCAGGTGAACCAGGCCCAGGCGATCGAGATGGCGGCGCTTCACCATCGGGTTTGCCGGCCGGTGACGATGGGATCGCTCTACTGGCAGCTCAACGACAGCTGGCCGGGAATCTCCTGGTCGAGCATCGACCATGCCGGCCGGTGGAAGCTGCTGCATTTCGCCGCGCGGCGCTTCTTCGCGCCCCAGGCGATCGTGGCCGAGCACAAGGACGCGGTGACGCGCGTCACCCTGGTATCGGACGCGACCGCGCCGATCGCGGCGCGCTGGCGCGTGCGCGCGATGACGATGGACGGGCAGCCGCTTGGGGAGCGGACCGCCGAGATCAGCCTGTCGCCGCTGGCCGCGACCGAAGTCGCGCGCATCGACGATGCGGCCCTGTTCCGCGATGCGCCGGCCCGGGCCAGCTTCGCGGTGGCCGAACTGCTGATCAACGGGCAGGTCGCGCACCGCATCCTCGTCGAGCGTGCGCCGCCCGGAGAGATGGCCTATCCCGCGCCGGGCCTGCGCGCGGCCTGGAAGGGGGACAGCGTGACCCTTTCGGCCACCGGGCTCGCCCGTGCGGTGATGCTCGACTTCGGTACGGTGGCGGCCCAGCCGAGCGACAATGGCTTCGACCTGCTTCCGGGCGAGAGCGTGACCGTCACCATCGCGTCCGAGGCCAGCCGTGCGGCGCTGGCACGCGCACTGACCCTGAGGAGCCTCGCGCGATGATCTGGCTTCTGCTCGCCCAGGCGGCACCGGTGGCCCCCGATCCGGTCGTCGAGACGGTCGCGGCGATGACGCTGGAGGAGAAGGCGGCGCAGCTCCAGTCGACGGCGCCCGCCGCGCCCGATGCCGGGCTGCCGGCCTATGACTGGTGGAACGAGGGCCTGCACGGCCTGGCGCGCAACGGGCCGGCCACGGTGTTCCCCCAGGCGATCGCCCTGGCGGCAACCTGGGACCCCGATCTGCTGCGCCGCGTCGGCGACGTGGTGTCGACCGAGGCACGGGCGCGGTTCAACGCGCGGCCGGCGGGCGCCGATCGCCGCATCTATGAGGGGCTGACGATCTGGTCGCCCAACATCAACATCTTCCGCGATCCGCGCTGGGGCAGGGGGCAGGAGACCTATGGCGAGGACCCCTATCTGACCGGCAGCCTGGCCGTGGGCTTCATCCGCGGCCTGCAGGGCCCCGATCCGCGCGCGCCCAAGGTGATCGCCACGCCCAAGCATCTCGCGGTGCACAGCGGCCCGGAGGCGGGCCGCGACGGCTTCGACGTCGATCCCTCGCCGCGCGACCTCGAGGCGACCTATCTCCCCGCGTTCCGGAGGGCGATCACCGAGGGCAAGGCGCGTTCGGTGATGTGCGCCTATAACGCCGTGCACGGCGTCCCCGTCTGCGCGCTGCCGTCGCTGATGGTGGAGCGGGTCCGGCGCGACTGGGGGTTCCAGGGCTTCTCCGTCTCCGATTGCGATGCCGTCGCCAACATCCATCTTTTCCACCATTATCGCCTGGGCGGCGCGGCGGCCTCCGCGGCCGCGCTCAAGGGCGGGACCGACCTCAATTGCGGCTCCGCCTATGGCGCGCTGCCCGCCGCGGTGCGCCAGGGCCTGCTGCGCGAAGACGAGGTGGATGCCGCGCTGGTCCGGGTCCTTTCGGCGCGGCGCGACCTGGGAATAGCCTTTGGCGCGCGCTCGCCCTGGTCCGCCATCCGGCCCGGGGAAGTCGCGACGCCGGAACACCGCGCGGTGGCGCTGGAGGCGGCGCGCAAGTCGATCGTGCTGCTGCGCAACGAGCAGGGGCTGCTGCCGCTCGATCCGCGCACCCGGCTGGCAGTCATCGGCGCCAATGCCGACGATCTGGGTGTGCTGCAGGGCAATTATCACGGCACCGCCGTCGATCCCGTCACGCCGCTGGCCGGCCTGAGGAAACGCTTCGCCAGCGTCTCCTATGCGCAGGGCTCGATCCTCGCGGAAGGCGCGCCGGTGGTGATGCCGGGCACTTCGCTCCAGGATCTGCACGCCGAATATCAGGTGGACGGCAAGACAGTCCTGGCGCGCACCGAGCCCAGGATCGACCTGGACCTAAACCGGGCTGCGCCGGGGCCGGGCGTCCCGGTGATCGGCTGGCGCGGCCGCTGGACCGGGCGCTTCGTGCCGCCGGGCCCCGGCCGCTACCGCCTGGTCCTCGACCAGGCCCAGTGCTGGAAGGACTGCACGCTGCACGACATGGTCACGCTCACCCTGGGCGGGCGCGTGCTCCATGCCGGCATGCTGCCCAAGGGGCGGGTGGAACTGACGATCGACAGCGACGGATCGGCCCAGCCGATCGCGCTCGAGCTCGATCATCGCAGCGAGGACGAGAGCCTGCGCCTCCTCTGGCTGCCGCCCGCCGAGCCGTTGCTGGCCGAAGCGGTGGCTGCGGCGAAGGCGGCGGACGTGGCGGTGGTGGTCGTCGGCCTCTCGCCCGATCTCGAGGGCGAGGCGCTCCAGGTCCAGGTGCCGGGCTTCGTCGGCGGCGATCGTACCGACATCGCGCTGCCCGCCCCCCAGGCGCGCCTGGTCGAGGCGATCCGGGCGACGGGCAAGCCGATCGTGCTCGTCCTGGCGAGCGGCAGCGCGGTGTCGGTCGATTCGGGCCAGGCCGATGCGATACTCGCGCTCTGGTATCCGGGCGAGGCGGGGGGAACGGCGCTGGCCGATACGCTGGCGGGCGCGAGCAATCCCAGCGGGCGCCTGCCGGTGACCTTCTATCGCGCGACCGGCGACCTGCCTGCCTTTATCGACTATGGCATGAAGGAGCGCACCTATCGCTACTTCACCGGCCAGCCGCTCTGGGGCTTCGGCCATGGCCTGAGCTATACGCGGTTCAGCTATTCCGGCGCCGCGGTCCGCGCCGGCGGGACCGGCGAACCCGTGACCCTGACGGTCCGGATCGCCAATGCCGGAAGCCGCCCGGGCGAGGAAGTGGCACAGGCCTATGTCGTGCCGCCCGCCGATGGCGAGGCGCCGGTGATGACCGATCCCATCCTGCAACGGCAGCTCGCCGGCTTCACGCGCGTGCCGCTGGCGCCGGGCAAGGAACGGACGGTGTCCCTCGCGATCGATCCGCGCGACCTGTCGAGCGTCGCGCGCGATGGCACCCGGCGCGTCCTGCCGGGGAAGTATCGCTTCTGGATCGGCGGCGGCCAGCCCGGCGACGGACCCGGGCAATGGGTCGAGGCGACCTTGCCGGGCAGCGCGCTGGAACTTCCGAAATGATGGACCGGCGCGGCATGCTCACCGCCGGGCTGGCGTTGGCGGCGGCGCGCCCGGCATGGGCAAGCGCTCCGGCCTTTGCCTCGCAGCGCCCGCCCATAGGCGAGCGGCGCTTCACCAGCCCGGCGGTGGAGCGCGAGATCGCGCGCGTGTCGGCCAGGATCGGCGACCCCAAGCTCGCCTGGATGTTCGCCAATTCCTGGCCCAACACGCTGGACACGACGGTCTTGCGGGCCGGCGAGCAGGACAGCTTTGTCGTGACCGGGGACATTCCCTGCCTCTGGCTGCGCGATTCGTCTGCGCAGATGAAGCCCTATCTTCATCTGGCCCGGGAGGATGCCCGGCTCGCCATGCTCCTGCGCGGCCTGATCGCGCGGCATGCCCGCTCGGTGCTGATCGATCCTTACGCCAATGCGTTCATGGAGGACCCGCTGGCGCGGACGAGCCTTTCCTGGGCCATCGGCGACGATACCGAGATGAAGCCGGGCGTCGCGGAGCGGAAATGGGAAGTGGATTCGCTTTGCTACGTTATCCGCCTGGGCCATCAATATTGGCGCGCGACCGGGGATGCGCGCCCCTTCGATGCGACCTAGGCGGAGGCGATGCGCGTGATCGTGCGAACCTTTCGCGAGCAGCAGCGCAAGGCAGGGCCGGGGCCCTATCGCTTCCGCCGCAATGCCCCGCAGCCGACCGAGACCTTGTTGTGGAGCACCGGCAATCCCACGCGGCCGACCGGGCTGATCCATTCCGGCTTCCGCCCGTCGGACGATGCCTGCCTCTATCCCTTCCTGATCCCGTCCAACCTGTTCGCGGTTACTGCGCTGCGCGAGCTGGCGGAGCTATGTTCCGAAGCGCGGCCCGATCCCGCGCTCGCGGCCGAAGCCATGGCGCTCGCCGGGGAAGTGTCCGCCGCCTTGCGCGCGCATGGCACGATGCGCCTGCCCGGCGGCCGGCGCGTCTGGGCCTATGAAGTCGACGGCTATGGCAATGCGGTCTTCCTGGACGACGCCAATGTCCCGTCGCTTTCCGGCCTGGCCTATCTGGGTTGCGTGAAGCCGAGCGACGCATTGTGGCGCAGGACGGCGGATGCGGCGTGGAGCGATGCCAATCCCTGGTTCTTCCGGGGGCGCGCCGCCGAGGGCATTGGCGGCCCCCATGTCGGAAGCGGCCAGATCTGGCCGATGTCGCTGATCGTCCGGGCGCTGAGCGCCGGCGACGACGCGACGATCCGGCGATGCCTGAAGACGCTCCGCGACACCGATGCCGATACCGGCTTCGTGCACGAGGCCTTCGACAAGGACGATCCCGCGATCTTCACCCGCAAATGGTTCGCCTGGGCCAATGGGCTCTTCGGGGAGTTGATCGTCCATCTGGCGGACGTGCGCCCCCATCTATTGAAGGAACCGCTATGAACCTGTCGCGTCGCCAGCTGTTTGCCGGCAGTGCCCTGGGCGCAGTCGCTGCCGCCCTGCCGCCCGCGGGGGCGATCGTGCCGGCGGAGCCGAACCTGTTCGTCGGCACCGGCGGGGACGGCCATACCTATCCGGGCGCGACCCTGCCGTTCGGCATGGCCCAGCTCTCGCCGGACACCGATGTCGAGCGCTGGGACACCTGCTCGGGCTATCATCGCAGCGACACCTCGATCATGGGCTTCAGCCACACGCACCTGTCGGGCACCGGCATCGGCGACATGCTCGACGTGCTGGTGGTGCCGACCCGGGGGCCGCTGCACCTGTTGCCGGGGCCGCTCGCCGATCCGGACGCCGGCTATCGCCAGCGCTTCACCGCCGAGCATGCCGAGCCGGGCTATTACCGGGTGACGCTGGAGAGCGGCGTGCAGGCGGAGCTGACCGTCACCGAGCGCACCGGCTGGCATCGCCACAGCTTCCCCAAGGGACCGGGCCATATCCTGATCGACCTGTCGCATATGATCCGCGACAAGTCGGACCAGGGGTGGCTCGTCGACGATGCGCATCTCGCCATCGATGCCGATGGCACGCTCACCGGCGGCCGCCGCGTGTTCCGCTGGGCCAAGGGGCGGCGGATCTTCTTCGCCATGCAGTTCTCCCGGAAACCCGATCGCATCGCATTCTATGGGGACGAAGATGCCGAGCAGCCTGCCGGCGCCGAGCGCGTCGCCGGAAAGCGAGTCAAGGCGGCGCTGTTCTACGACGATGCCGGCGCGGCGCCGATCCTGATCCGTTGCGGCATCTCGGCGGTGGACGTCGCCGGGGCGCGGGCGAACCTGGCACCGCACGCGACGCACTGGAATTTCGACCGGGTGCGGAATGCGGCGGCGGCGCGGTGGAGCGCAGCCCTGGGTGGAGTCGCGGTCGAGGGCGGCACGCCGGATCAGCGCGTGATCATGGCTTCCGCATTCTATCACGCGCAACTGGCCCCGACCCTGCTTTCCGACGTCGATGGGCGCTATCCGGGGCTCGACGGGAAGATCCAGCAGGTGCCGGCCGATGCCGCCGCCTATAGCAGCTATTCGCTCTGGGACGTCTATCGCGCGCAGCTGCCGCTGCTCACGCTGGTGGCGCCGGAGCGGAGCAAGGCCTTTGTCGACGACCTGATCCGCCAGACGGCGCAGTCGCCCTTCGGTCCGCTGGTCTGGCCGCTCCAGGGCAAGGAGACCGGCACCATGATCGGCTGGCACGGCGTGGTGCCCCTTGCGGAGGCGCAGGCCAAGGGCATCCCCGCCGACTATGCCGCGGCCTGGCCGGCGATCCGCCGCCGGAGCTTCGATTTCTCCGCGCCCGACAAGGACAACAGCCTTGGCCGCGACCTGTACGACGCCAAGGGATATGTGCCGGCGGACAAGGNGTTCGAGAGCGTGAGCCGGACGCAGGAATATGCCTATGACGACTGGGCGTCCTCGCACCTGGCGCGCGCGGTGGGGGCGGGGGAGGATGCGGAGCGGCTGCGCAAGCGCTCCGCGAACTGGCGCAACGTGATCGACGGCAAGATCGGCTTCGCGCGCCCGCGGTTCGACGATGGCAGCTGGTGGGCGCCCTATGATCCGATCCAGCTCGGGCACATGCCCAAGCCCTGGTGGCGCGACTATACCGAGGCGAATGGCTGGCAGGCGACGTTCCTCAACCAGCACGACGTCTATGGGCTGATCGCGCATATGGGGGGCGATGCCGCGTTCGAGGCGAAGCTCGATGCGCTGTTCAGCGCGCCGTCGACCCTGCCGGCCAATGCGCCGCCCGACATTGCGGGGCTGGTCGGGCAATATGCCCATGGCAACGAGCCGGACCAGCATGCTCCCTATCTCTATGCGTTCACGGGCGCGCCCTGGAAGACGCAGGCGATGGTTCGCCGGCTGTGCACCGAGATGTACCAGAACGCGCCGAAGGGCATCATCGGCAACGATGACTGCGGCCAGATGAGCGCCTGGTTCGTGTTCTCGGCGCTGGGCTTCTATCCGGTGGACCCGGTCGAGGCCGTCTATGTCTTCGGCTCGCCGCTCTTCACGCGCGCCAGTGTTGCCCTGGCACAGGGACGCAGGCTGACCGTCGAGGCGCCCGGCAACTCGGCGGCGACGCCCTATGTCCATGCCGTCAGCTGGAATGGTCGCCCCTGGTCGAAGAGCTGGATCTCGCACGCCGATCTCGTCCAGGGCGGGACGCTGCGCTTCACGATGAGCGCGCGGCCCAACCCCGCGTTCGGCCGCGCGCCGCAGGATCGTCCGCCGTCCGGGGGCCGGTTCCCGGCATGAGCCCGGACCCCGGCTTCGTCCCGCACTTGCCCGCGCCATTCTCGAAAAGGCCCTGACTGATGATCGAGCTTACCCGCCGCGGCTTTGCCGGCATGGGATTGGTGATGGCGGCGGTGCCTGCCCGGGCGAGGGGCCGGGTCGCGCCGCCCGCGCCCTGGGGAGCGACGCCGTCGCCGCGCCAGCTCGCCTGGCACGCGCACGAGATGTTCGGCTTCGTGCATTTCTCGATCAACACCTTCACCGACAAGGAATGGGGCTATGGCGACGAGAGCCCGAGCCTGTTCGATCCGTCGGGTTTCGATCCGGATCAGATCGTCGCGGCGGCGAAATCGGCGGGGATGCGCGGCCTGATCCTGACGGCGAAACATCATGACGGCTTCTGCCTTTGGCCGACGATGCTGACCGAGCATTGCATCCGCAACGCGCCGTACAAGGGCGGCAAGGGCGATATCGTCGGCGAGCTTGCCGGCGCGGTCCGGCGGGCGGGGCTGAAGTTCGGGATCTATCTCTCGCCCTGGGACCGGAACCATGCCGAATATGGCCGGCCGGCCTATATCGACTATTTCCGCAAGCAGGTGGTCGAGCTGTGCACCCGCTATGGCGAGCTGTTCGAATTCTGGTTCGACGGGGCGAATGGCGGCGACGGCTATTATGGCGGCGCCCGCGAAACCCGGAAGATCGATGCGCCGGCCTATTACGACTGGCCCTCGATCGTCGCGCTGGTGCACCGGCATCAGCCGATGGCCTGCACCTTCGATCCGCTGGGCGCGGATGTGCGCTGGGTAGGCAATGAGAAGGGCGTTGCCGGCGATCCGTGCTGGCCGACCATGCCCGATCACCCCTATGTGCAGGCGGAGGGGAATTCCGGCGTCCGGGGTGCACCGCTCTGGTGGCCGGCGGAAACCGACGTCTCGATCCGGCCGGGCTGGTTCTATCACGCCGACGAGGACGGCAAGGTCAAGGATCCGGAGCGGCTGATCCGCCTCTATGACGAGTCCGTCGGTCGCGGCACCAATCTCAACCTCAATATCCCGCCGGACCGGAGCGGGCGGATTCCCGCTGCCGACCAAGCGTCGCTGCGCGCCTTTGGCGACGCCATGCGCGCCACCTTCGCGCGCGACCTGGCCAGGGGCGCCGTTGCGCATGCCAGCGACGAGCGGGGCGCGGCCTTCGCTGCCGGCAAGGTGCTCGATGGCGACCGGAACAGCTATTGGTCGACCCCGGACGCCGCGAAGACCCCGAGCCTTGTGCTCGATCTCGTGCCCGGCACCCTGCTCGACCTCATCCGGCTGCGCGAATATCTGCCGCTCGGCGTCCGCGTGACCAGCTTCGCGGTCGATGCCGAGATCGACGGGCGCTGGCGGACGCTCGCGACCCATAGCTGCATCGGGGCGCAGCGCCTGATCCGGCTTCCCGCGCCGATCCGGCCGCGGCGCCTCCGGCTGCGCATCCTCGACGCGCCAGCCTGCCCGGCGATCAGTGAAGTCGCGCTCTTCCGCCAGGTCGCGCCGTCGCGGCTCGCGACCGTCGTGCCGAGCGATCCGTCGATCCTGCCGCGCGCGCGCTGGACGATCGTCCGCGCGAGCGCCGGCGGTGATCCCCGGCACCTGCTGGACGACGATGCGACGTCGCTCTGGACGGTCCCCGCGCCGGTGCCGGGCCGCCCGGTCGAGGTCGTCATCGATCTGGGTGCAGTGCAGCCGCTCGCCGGCTTCACGCTGACGCCTGCCCGCGAGCCGGACGCCGATGCCGCCCCGCCCCGGGGCTATCGCGTCGAGACGAGCCTCGACGGCCGCGCCTGGGACGCGGGGGGCGAGGGGGAATTCTCCAACATCGCCTATGCGCTCGCGACGCAGCGGATCGCGCTATCGAGCGCCCGGCCGGCGCGCTTCCTTCGCCTCGTCTTCGATGCGGTGGCGGTGCCGGCCCGTGACCTCGCGATCGCGGACATCGGCGCGTTCGGCAAGCGATGACCGTCACGTTTACCGGGCGGGGCCGGCGATGAACGCGCTGCTGGAAATCTGTGTGGACGACGCGGCCGGTATCGACGCCGCGGTGGCGGGCGGGGCCGATCGCCTCGAGCTTTGCGCCAGCCTCGAGCTGGGCGGGCTGACGCCGTCCGCCGCGCTCGTCGAGCGGGCTGTCGCGACGGGATGTCCGGTGCACATGATGATCCGGCCGGTCAGCGGTGATTTCGTGCTCGACGGCGCGGCGATCGCGTTGATGCGCGAAGAGATCCGCCTGGGCGCGTGGTGTGGCGTCGCCGGCGTGGTCCTTGGCGCCACCCGGCCGGAGGGCGGGCTCGATTATGACGCGCTTGCACGCTTTCGCGAGGCCGCGCGTGATGTCCAGCTCGTGCTGCACCGTGCGATCGATCTTGTCGCGGATCCGGTCGAGGCGGTGCGTCGCGTCGCGGCGCTCGGCTATGACAAGGTTCTGAGCTCGGGCGGGGCGTTACGCGCCGTCGACGGAGCAACGACGCTGGCGGGGATGGTCGAGGCGGCCGGAAACGGGCTGTCGATCATTGCCGGATCCGGGGTGACCGCGGACAATGTCGCCTGGCTGCTCGATCATACCGGGGTCAGGGAAGTCCATGCGTCGGCGAGTTCTCCGGGGCCGGCGCCGCACCCCGATGCCATCGGTTTGGGTTTTGCGCGCGGACCGCGGAACAGGACCGACGCCGGTCGCGTGCGTGCGCTGCGCGAAGCGATCGCGCAGTGGAAAAATGCCACGCGAACGGTCGCACCTCATGACCTGCGGCAGGGCGCGGCGCGGAATCGTGGCCTGACCATCTGACGCCGGCGATCTGACGTCGGCTATGCCCGCGCGGCAGTGATGCGGGATCGACCGTCGGGAGGCGAAAGGGTGGCTGTCGTCACGGCTATCGCCGCCGCATCGGTCGATAGCGATGCGCCCTGGCCGTCGACGAGAAATGGCCAGAGCGCGAAGAAAAAGGCTTCGGGATCGATCAGTTGCTCGGGCGTTGCGACGCCGGATCGCTTGATCATCCTCGTGACGATCATGTCGGCCGCGATCACGGCGGGCAGCGCCGTCAGGAAGCCGGTGCCGCCGGGGATCGTGCCGTTCAGCGCCGCGCCGACGACCATTCGCTTTCGCCCCTGCCAGCCTTCCGCCACCGCGCCGAGCGGCGGAAGCCATTTCTTGCCTCGAAGCGCGTCCGAGACGCCGTGATAGACATAGGCCATCGCATCGCCGGGCCTGAAGCGGCCGCGCCGCTCGTCCAGCGATGCGGCGAGCCGGGCCGCGGCCTCGTCGATCGTCAGGCCGTTGGTGCGGACGTCGCGGGCGGCTCTTTCCAGCGCGGCATTCACATAGCCCGAGAAATTCATCACGTTGAGGCATTCCTGCAGCGACGGATATTTGCGCGGCAGCGTGACCGCTTCCGGGTGGCCGACGAGGCGCGTGGAGACCCGGCCTATTCCCGGATAGTCGATCTCGACCCGATCGAGCGGCCGGGCGCTGACGATCCCGCCATCGCGCCAAACGGGGATCGGCATGCTGATCTGTTCGACCCAGTGGCGGAGCGCCGCGGTCACGCCGTTGCCCAGGCTTTCCTTTTCCTCGCCATGACTGCCCCAGAAGGTGAGCAGGCGGTCGGTCCGTTCGAGCTGTGCGGTCGCGTGCACGGCCAGCAGGTTCGAGATGCCGGGACTGGCGCCGCAGCCGATGATGGCGGTGACGCCGGCCGCCCCGGCCGCCGCGTCGAGCGCCAGCATGTCGAGCGTGGGCAGGGGATCGTCGGTCACGTCGACGAAATGGCATCCGGCGGCGATGACTCGCCGCAGCAGCGGCACCGCGAAGCGGCTCGCGGGGCCGATCGTCGATACCACGATGTCGTGCCGGCGCAGTATCGCCTCCAGCGCCGCCGCGTCCTCGATGTCCACCTTCATGCCGCGCGCGCCGCACAGGGAGGCCGCCCGCGCCGCCGCCTCTTGCGACAGGTCCGCGATGGTGACGTCGGAGAAGCCGTGGAAGAGTCTGACGGCCTTTGCAAAGGCCTGGCCGACTTCGCCGGCACCCAGAACAAGCAGTCGCAATTTTCGTCCCCTATTGTCAGGACATGAGAGAGTATGCGCTCGCCGCGAGCGGCGGTCCGGGCGAGCGTGTCGATGCCGTGATCATCGTTGGATCGGCAGGGTTGCGGGCAGGGCCTCGCCCGCGCGCAATGCCGCCACTTCGCTCGGGTCGGGCTGCCGGACGAGCCGGCTGAACCGAGGGGCGAGCCAGCGTTCGAGCGCGTCGATCGCCTCGTAGACGACGGGCACCAGCACCAGCGAGAGCGCGGTGGAGGAGATCAGTCCGCCGATCACGGCGACGGCCATGGGCTGGCGGAATTCCGATCCCTCGCCAATGCCCAGGGCCGTCGGCACCATTCCGGCCGCCATGGCAACGGTCGTCATCACGATCGGCCGGGCGCGCTCGTGGCAGGCTTCAACCAGCGCGGCACGGCGCGGTACGCCGTCCCGTTCGCGCTCGATCGCATATTCCACCAGCAGGATCGAGTTCTTCGCGGCCAGGCCGAGGAGCATCAGGAACCCGATCATCGCCGGCAGCGACAGCGCGAACCCGCCCAGCAACAGCCCCGCGAACGCGCCGCCGACCGCGAGCGGCAAGGCGGTAAGGATCGTGACGGGCTTGAAGAAGGAACGGAACAGCAGGACCAGCACCGCGAAGATCATGCCGATCCCCGCGATCATGGCGCCGATGAAGCCACCGAACAGCTCGGACATCGCTTCGCTGTCGCCATAGAGCTCCTGCCGCACGCCGGCCGGCAGCGCCTTCATGCCCGGCAGCGCCGCTACCGCGTCGGTCGCCTGGCCGAGCGTCAGGCCCGAGAGATCCGCCTGGATCGTCGCCCGGCGCGCGCGGTCGATGCGTTCGATGCGGCCGGGGCCGGTCTCGAAGCCGATATCGGCGACCGCGTCCAGCCGCGTGGTGCCGCCGCCTTCGACCGGCACCCGCAGCGCGGCGATCGTCGCGGGATCCAGGCGCGCGGCGGCCGGCAGCAAGGCGCGGGCCGGGAGGTTGCGCCCGTCGATCGGCAATTTGGCGAGATTGGCGTCGACATCGCCGATCGTCGCGATCCGGGCGGTGTCGGCGATGGCTTCGGCGGTAACGCCCAGGCGAGCCGCCTCGGCGAGGCGCGGCCGGATCACCAGCTCGGCGGAAGCGGGCGGTTCGGCGGGGCGCACGTTGCGCAGCCCGGCGATGCCCTGCATCTCGCGCTGGACGCGCCGGGCGGCGGCCTCCAGCGCGGCCGGCTCGCTGCCGACCAGGATGACCTCGAGATCGGCGGCACCGCCGCCCTGGCCCGCCGGCGTGATGCGAACGTCGCGAACATCGCGCAGCGCGGGCGCCATCCGCCGCTTGAACGCGGCCGCCGTGCCGGCGCGATCCTCCCGGAAGACGACGGTCAGCGCGCCATTGTTCATCATTTCCCCGCCGAAGCGGACAAAGACCGATGCGACGTCCGGATCGCCCTTCAGGATCCGCGTCGCCTCGCCGCTGGCCCGGTCGAGGTCCGCGCGGGTCGATCCCGGCGCGGCGACCATGTTGAACACCATGTTCTTCGGATTGCTCTCCGGGATGAAGGCGGTCGGCAGCAGCGAAGCCAGGCCCAGCGATCCGGCGAAGAACAGGAAGGCGAGCAGGATGGACATGCCGGGATGATCGAGCGCCCAATCGAGGATGCGGCGATACCAGCCGGCCATCGGCGGGCGCGCGTGCGGGGTCCGCGCCGGCACCAGCAGATAGGCGCACATCAGCGGCGTCAGCAGGCGGGCGACCAGCAGCGAGAAGAGCACCGCCACCGCGACCGTGATGCCGAACTCGCGGAAATACTGCCCGACGACACCGCCCATCAGCGAGACCGGCAGGAAGACGACGACGATCGCGAAGGTGGTGGCGATGACGGCAAGGCCGATCTGGTCCGCCCCGATCATCGAGGCGCGATAGGGGCTCTCGCCACCTTCGATCCGCTTCTCGATATTCTCGATCTCGACGATGGCGTCGTCGACGAGGATGCCGATCACCAGCGTCAGCGCCAGCAGCGAGACCATGTTGAGCGTGAACCCGAGCGCCAGCATGACGGCGAAGGTGGGCAGGAGCGAGATCGGCATGGCGACGGCCGCGATCAGCGTCGATCGCCAGGTGCGCAGGAACAGCCAGACGACCAGCGCCGCCAGCGCCATGCCCTCGACCAGCACCTCGATCGTCGCGGAGAATTCGGCGCGCGTCTCGTCCGCGCTGGACACGATCCGGGTAAAGCGCACGCCGCGGCCCTCGCGCGCCAGCTTCTCGATCGCGGCATTCGCCGCGTCCTCGACGCTGATGTCGCTTGCGGGCTTGGTCTTCATGACCTCGAAGCCGATCACCGGCCGCCCGTCGAGCCGTGCGAAGGATCGCGGTTCGGCGGCGCCGTCACCGATTTCCGCCACGGCGGACAGCGGCACGCTGCGCCCCTCGCCGAGCGGCAGTTCGACGGCACGGAGCGCTTCGGCGCTGCGCGGCGATGCGAGGACGCGCACCGTCTCCTCGCGCTCGCCGAGCTCCACCCTTCCGCCGGCATTGTCCCCCAGCGTGGCGCGCAGCGCCTGGCTGACCTGCGCGGCGGTCAGGCCATGGGCGGCCAGGCGCTCGGGCAGCAGCGAGACGGTGATCTCGCGGTTGACGCCGCCCAGCCGGCGGATCGACGAGACGCCCGGCACCGCCTGGAGCGTCCGGGCGACGCGATCGTCGACATACCAGGACAGGTCGACGTCGGACATCGGCGCGGCGACCGCGAAGGTCAGCACCGGAACGGCATCGATATCGACTCGTTCCACCACCGGCGGATCGATGCCGCGCGGCAGATCGGCCCGGATGCGGTCGATCGCGGTGCGAACTTCGTCGATCGCCTTTTGCTGGTTCTCGCCGATCCTGAACTCGACAAGGGTGGCCGAATGGCCGTTGGTGACGGTGGAGAAGACGTGCTTCACGCCCGGAATGCCGGCGACCGCATTTTCGGCGACACGGGCGACCTGGGTCTCCAGCTCCGCCGGAGCCGCGCCGCTCTGCGTCACGTTGACGGCGACGATCGGGAAAGAGGTGTCGGGCAGCTGTTTCACCGGCAGCGCGAGATACGCCCAGATGCCGGCCAGGGTGAGCAGCGCGAAGAGGACGCAGACCGGAATCGGGTTGCGGATCGACCAGGCGGAGACGGCGAGGTTCATGGCCGGCCTTCCACCGGCTTGACGATCTGGCCGGGCACGACCAGGGCGCTCCCGCCGAGCAGGACCGCGGTGCCCGGAGGCGGCCCGTCCAGCAGCTCCACCATCCCGCTGCCCCGCGCGCCCGTGCGCACCGGCACGCGCGCGACGCGGCCGGCCTTGTCCACCGTCATCACCGACGGCCCGCCCTCATAGGAAAGCGCGCGCTGCGGGACGGACCGGACGGCCCGCGCCTCGCCCGCGATCGAGGCGGTCGCGAAACCGCCGAGGCGCAGACCCGGATGGAAAGGCAGCAGAATGCGGACCCGGCCGAGGCGCGTAGCGGGGTCGATCCGTTCGCCGAGCCGCCGGACGGTGCCCGTCAGCTGCCTGCCGGATGCCAGGGTCACTGCGGCCGCCGTGCCGGGTGCGAGCCTGGACAGGAGATGCTCGGGTGCTTCGGCATCGAGCTCGAACAGGCCGTCCCGGGCGATGCGGAAGGGCGGCTCGGTACCGGTTCCCGCAACGTCGCCGGGGCGCAGGGAGCGCTGGACGATGATCCCCGATACCGGGCTGCGCAGCGTCAGCCGGCCGCGGCGCACGACGATCTCGCGCAACGCCGCCTGGGCCGATTGCAATTGCGCCTGCGCGGCGCGTGCCTCGAAGCCGCGCTGCACGATCGTCTCGTCGGCGATCACGCCGCGGCCGGTGAGATCGGCAACGCGGAGATGCTCGGATCGCGCCCGCTCTGCGGCGACCTGCGCGCTGGTGCGTTGCGCCTTAAGGCGGGCTTCCTCGCTGGCCAGCAGCGCGCCGTCGAGCAGCGCCACTGGCTGGCCGCGACGCACCTGGTCGCCCTCTTCGGCCAGGACCCGCAGCACGCGATAGCCCGACAGCTCGGGCAGGATCGCGGCTTCCTCGCGCGCGACGATGGTTCCCGAGATATCGACGGCCGCGCTGACCGGCCGGAGCGCCACGCGCGTGATGCCGACGCTCGGCGGCGCTTCCGGCTCGTCGGCGCGGGGCGGCTCCTTCGCGCAGGCGGAGAGCGTCAGCGCGATGGCGGTGACGAATATGGGCCGTTTCATCATCATTCCCCGGAAGGTGGCGCGGCACCCGGCGAGGCCTGCCAGCCGCCGCCGAGTGCACGGAATACGGTGACGGCGCGGCGGAGTGTCTCCGCGCGCGCCGTGGCGGTGGCGAGGTGCGCGGCGCTGCGGGCGCGCTGCGTCTCGAGCAGCGTGGGAAGATCGTTCAGTCCGTGCGCGAAGCGCAGCCGGTCGGCCGCATAGGCCTCGTCGGCGCGAACTTCCGCGCGCGCCAGGAGGGCGAGGCGGGCACGATCTCCCGCCAGCCGGATCAGGGACTGGTCGGCTTCGGAAAAGGCCGTCTGGACCGCTTGTTCATAGGCGATGACGGCCTGTTCGGCGCGGGCGCCCTCGGCGCGCATCTGGGCGAGCAGCCGGGCCCGGTCGAGGATCGGCATCGTGAGCCCGGCGCCCAGCGTCCAGAAGGCGCTGACGGCATTCAGGCCGCCGCCGCGCGTGGCGGTGAGCCCTGCGCCGGGGTTGAGCGTCAGGCGCGGAAAGAGCTCCAGGCGCTGGAGTTCGGCGCGCGCGCTCGCGGCGCGAAGGCGCTGCTCGGCTTCCCGCACGTCGGGGCGGCGTTCCAGCAACATGCCGGGAAGGGCCGCGGGCGGCTGGGGCGGGAGATCGAGGCGGGCATGGATCGGCAGGGTATCGAGCGGCTTGTCGGCTTCGCCCAGCAGGACCAGGATCGCGCGCTTCGTCGCGGCGAGCTCGGCCTCCAGCTGGGTGGCTTGCGCCTCGGCCTGCGCGACATCGGCGTCGATCCGCGCCACATCGGCGTTCGCGGCAAGGCCGCGCTCGGCGCGCGTGCGCATAGCCGACAGGATCCCCTGCTGGATCGCCAGCGTCTCCCGCGCCGCTTCGGCCTGCGCGGCGAGGCCGCGCGCCGCGAACAGGGCATCGGCCAGGTCGGCGGCGAGCTTCGCCCGCGTCCCTTCCTGCACGAAGCGGGCGGCTGCGAGATCGGCGTCCGCCGCAGCCCGGGCGACGCCGCGCCGACCGAGCAGATCCAGCTCCCAGGAGAGATTGAAGGTTGGCGACGCAGCCGCGACCGTCGCTCCCGAGGTTACCGATGTGCCGCCGGGGCCGCCGATCAGCACGTCCGGACCGGACAGGCTCTCGCTGCGCTGCACCCCGCCGGTAACCTGCAAATCCCCCTGGACCCGGAAGGGGGCGAGCGCGGCCCGGCGGATCGCCTGGGCTTCGCGCAGGCGCGCCAGGCCGAGCCGGACATCGGCGTTGGCGCGCAGCCCGCGCGCGACGAGATCGTCCAGCTGCGCGTCGCCGAACATCGTCCACCACCGATCCAGCGCCGCCGGCTCCGGAGCGGGATCCGCAGCCATGGCCTCGAAGCGCGCGGGCAGGGGCGCGACGGGGCGCCCGATCTCGAGGCTGGGCGCACATCCCGCCGTCGCGAGGACGGCGGGAAGCAATACCGACGGGATGCGGCCGCCCTGCATCAGAAGGCCTGGCGGATTCCGAGCATCGCGGACCAGCCCGACAGGCGCGGACGGAATTCCGTCTTGGTCGTGCCGTTGAAGCCGTCGAAGCGCAGCGACGAGGTTCGGGAATAGCGCGCACCCAGCTCGATGGTGGTCGACTGGGTGGCCGCGATGCCGACGCCGGCGTCGAGGTGCCAGTTGAAGCCCCAGTCCTTGTCCGAATAGCGGCTGCCGGTGGCGGGCGAACCGCTCAGGCGGCTCAGGCGCGAGCTCACGCGCGACAGGCCGACGCCGCCGCCGACATAGGGCGCCACATGCGCGCTCATCGGAATGTCGAAATAACCCGCCGCGCCGATGGTGAGCGCCTTGGTCCGGCCGTCCGCGGTGAAGCCGCCGGTGGACGCCTTCTTCTTGTCGACGCCAGCGGTGGTGTAGCCGACCGTGCCTTCGAGGCGGAACGGACCGGCGTCATAGCCGATGCCGAGCTCGCCGTTGAAGCCGCGCTTGTAGTCGGTGTCGCGCTGGATGGTGGTCCCGGCGGTGGGGTTGTTCCGCAGGCGGGCGTCGGTGTCGATGGACAGGCCCGCCCGCGCCACGCCGTAGATGCCGGTCGACTGGTCATCCTGCGCGGCCGCGGGAGTCACGCCGGCCGCGGCGATTGCGAGCGCGGCGATCGCGCAGTGACGGAAAGCGGGTACCATGAAAATCTCCTGTCTGCCGAGGCGGCATGATCGCCGCGTCGCAATCCTCTCTCCGGCAGATCGATGGAGCCTTATGGAGGATTCGATGGAGGCTTGATGGAGGGACGCGAGTCAGGCGGTTGCCGTCTCCACGGGACCTACATAATCGGCGACTATGACCAGCCGCAGGAGGTACGATGAGCGGCAGGATATTGATCGTCGAGGACGAGCGGGAGATTGGCGACATACTGGCGCTCTATCTCGACAAGGGCGGCTATCAGACGCAGCGCGCCTTCTCGGTGTCCGAGGCGATCAGGCTGCATGCGCAGTTCCGGCCGGACCTGGTGCTGCTCGATATCGGGCTTCCGGGCGGCGACGGCCTGGAGGTGCTCACCACCATCGGCAATCGCGCGGGCACGCCGGTCATCATGGTCACCGCGCTCGATGACGACGGCTCGAAGCTGTCGTCGCTGCGGATGGGCGCCGACGACTATGTGGTGAAGCCGTTCAACCCGGCCGAAGTGGTCGAGCGCGTGCGTGCGGTGCTCCGCCGCGCGCAGGGGACGAGCCCGAGCCGGACGATCAGCATCGGCAGCCTGGTCGTGGACCTCAACGCCCATGCCGTGCTGCGCCGGGCGGATGACGGGAGCGGGCTCGAGCGCCTGCCGCTGACGCCCACCGAGTTCCAGATCTTCGCGCACATGGCGCGCCAGCCGCGCCGCGCCTTCACCCGCATGGAATTGCTGGACGCGGCATCGCCCGACAGCGACGCCTATGACCGGGTGGTGGATTCGCACCTGTCGAAATTGCGGGCCAAGCTGAATGCGGTCGGATGCGGCGACATGATCGAGCCGGTGCGCGGGGTGGGATATCGCCTGTGGCCCGAGCGCTGAACCGCATCGTCACGCGCGTCTGGCTGCTTGCCGGCATGATGACGCTCATCACGATCGTGATGAGCGTCGCCGTCTATTACGGCGCCACCGTCCTCCGGCTCCACCAGATCGGCGACAGCATGCCGCCCAAGGCGCGCGCGGAGTTCGAGCGGCTGGTCCGCACGGGACAGACCGACAGCGATCGGTTCTTCGATCTCCACGAGCAATATTCGGGTGCGCTGATCCTGCCGAGCGACTGGCTGTTCTTGGCGTTGATCGGCATCGTCTCGACCAGCGTCGGCGGCGGCATCGCCTATGTCTTCGCGCGCAGGATCAGCGCGCCGATCAGCGCGGTCAGCCTTGCCGCGAGCCAGGTGGCGGAGGGCGAGCGCGGCGTGCGGGTGGCGGCGGCCGGCCTGGCGGGGGAGACTGCCGAGCTGGTCGACAGCTTCAACCGGATGGCTGCCGATCTCGAGGCCTATGAGCGCGAGCGCAAGATCCTGACCGCCGGCATCGCGCACGAGCTGCGGACGCCGCTCACCATCCTCAAGGGGCGCCTCCACGGGCTGAGCGACGGCTTCATCGATCCGAGCACGGACGAGCCGGAACGCCTGCTGCGCCAGGTCGAGCAATTGTCGCGCATCGTCGAGGATCTTCGCACGCTGGCCCATGCCGATGCCCATGTCCTCGAACTGGATCTGCGGGTGATCGACCTTGCCCGGGTCGCGCAGCTCGCGATCCTCGACCTTGGCCCGGAAGCCGAAGCGGCGGGGCTGACGATCGGCGAGGCCTGCCGGCCCGTGCGGGTCCGGGCAGACCCGGTGCGGATGCGCCAGGTCGCGATGAACCTCATCAGCAACGCCATCCGCCATGGCGCGGACGGCGACCGGATCGAAGTGGCGGTGATGATCGAGGGCGGCGTCGCCGTCCTTCGCGTTTCCGACGAGGGCAGGGGCTTCGAGGAAGGCGACGAGCACCGTCTCTTCATGCCCTTCTGGCGGGCGGCAAGGTCCCAGGTCGCGGTGCGCTCCGGCAGCGGTCTCGGGCTGGCGCTCACCGCGAAGCTGGTCGAGGCGCATGGCGGGCGCATCGTCGCGGCGAACCGATCCGATCGCTCGGGAGCATGTTTCATCGTCCATCTGCCGCTGCACGACGGATCGCCGGGCGCCGGCTAATGGAGCATGATCGCTACCTGCTCGGCGCGGGGCAGCTTCGGCTTGCGTGCCGCGGCAAGGGCGAATGCGCAGAGCGTGGCGTAGCACAGCGCGGGGACGACGAACGCCGTCGCATAGCTGCTGCGCTCCGAGACCAGGCCGACGAGCAGGGGCAGGAAGGCCCCGCCGACGATCGCGGTGCAGAGCAGGCCCGAGGTGGCTTCCTCGCTTGCGGTGGAACGTTCGAGCGTGAGCGTGAAGATCACCGGGAACATGATCGAGTTGAACAGGCCGATGCTCAGCGCGACGAAGCCGGCGGTGACGCCGCCGACCGCGAAGACATAGAGGCACATCGCGGCGGCAATGGCGGTGAACAGCGCCAGCAGCCGGTGCGCCTTGACCAGGATGAGCAGGACCGAGCCGATCAGGCGGCCGACCATCGCGCCGCCCCAGTAGAAGGCGACGGCCTTGCCGGCTTCCTGGAGCGAGACGCCCGGAATGCCGTCGCTGCCCATCGTATAGCCGAGCAGCGGCACCCCGAACGCGGCGTCAGAATGGCCCCACACCGCGTTGGAATTGAGGAACAGCGCCATCTGCGTGCCGATCGCCACTTCGGCGCCGACATAGAGGAAGATCGCGATGCCGCCGAACATCGCCCAGCGCGACGAGAAGGCGTCGGCGATCAGGCTGCCGATCCCCCGGCGCCCGGCCGTGGAGAGCGGCGGCGCCGCTCCGGCCACCACGCTGCGGCTCAGCCAGAAGAACAGCGTCAGCGCAGCGATCAGGCCGCAGATCCAGAAATAGGCGGAGTCGATCCCGGCCAGCGCGCTCGCGCGGACCTCCTTCGTGACGATCGCCCCGTCCTTCACTTCGATGCCGGCCAGGAACAGGTGGGCTCCGAGCAGCGGCCCGATGAACGTCCCCAGCGAGTTGAAGGTCTGGCTGAGCGTCAGGCGCAGATGGCTATGGCGCGGATCGCCCAGCGCCGCCGCGAGGGGGTTGGCCGCGACTTGCAGGATGGTGATGCCGCTCGCCAGGATGAAGAGCCCGAGCAGGACCAGCGTGAACACCGCGAGATTGGCGGCCGCGAGCATCACCAGGCATCCGGCGATCATCATGCACAAAGCGGCCAGGATGGTCGGGATCGGCTTCAGGCGCGCGAGCAACGCCGCGGCCGGGAACGACATCACGCCATAGGCTGCGAAAAAGGCGAAAGCCGCCGCCTGGGCCTGGAAGTCGGTCAGGGTGAAGATGCCCTTCACCGCCGCGACCAGCGGGTCGATCAATGAGGTGATGAACCCCCAGGCGAAAAACAGGCACGTCACGATGGCATAGGCCGCCGTCACGCCAACCGATTGCTTCGTCGTCATGTATTCTCCCCCGAATTCCTGTTTCTAGCGTATGCCGGCCAGGCTGTCGGACGGCAGCAGCTGGGTTTTGCCGGAGAGCCGGGTCACGGCGTAGGTAAAGCCCGGCAGCAGCGCATAGGCGCCCACTTCGCCGGCCGCGCTCAGTGCCAGGAAGCCGACCTGCAGCCCCTGGATGGCATCGCCGCGCAGGCGGGCGATATACTCGACCGCCTCCCGGCAGGCGGCCTGGGGCGAGAGGCCGGCGCGCATCGACGCGACCACGCGCGCGGTGCCGACGATGCGAGTGACTTCCTCGCCCACGCCGGTGGAGGTGGCGCCGCCGACGCCGCGCTCGACATAGAGGCCATGCCCCGCGAACGGCGAATCCCCGACGCGGCCGTGCATCTTATAGGCCATGCCGGAGGTCGTGCAGGCGCCCGCCATGCGCCCGTCCGCCGAACGCGCGAGCAGGCCGAGCGTGTCGTGGTTCAGCGCCGAGCCCGGCGGCCCCGGCAGCTGGTTCTCGATATTGGCCTGGGGCTTGTACTGCGCGGTCTTCAGCCATTCGCGCCATGCCTTCTCGGCCTCGGGCGTCAGCAGCTTCGCCGTCTTCATCCCGTGCTCGATCGCAAGGCGCCGCGCGCCTTCGCCCACCAGCATCGTATGCGGCGTCTTCTCCATGACCAGCCGGGCGACGGAGATGGCGTGGACGATGTCCTCGAGCGCCGCCACCGCGCCGATATGGCCCGCATCGTCCATGATGACGGCATCCAGCGTCACGCGCCCGTCGCGGTCGGGATAGCCGCCGAGGCCGACCGAGTGGTTCGCCGGATCCGCCTCCGGCACCCGCGCGCCGGCCTCGACCGCGTCGATCAGCGATCCGCCCGCATTGAGGCGGGCGAGCGCCGCCGCGTTCGCCGCGGCGCCGAAGTCCCAGGTGGAGACCATCGCGACCGGGTCGCTTCCCCGCACAAAGGCGGAGCTTGCGCCGGCAAAGGTCGCGGTCGTCACGCCGATGGCCATGGCGGTGCGGCGAGTCACTGCTGTCGTCATGCGCTCTCCTCGATGGCGGCGCGCAGCCGGCGGATCAGGGCTGCGCTGGTTCTGCGCCGGGGGCCGGCCGAAAAGCCCATCGCCACGCTGCGTGGATCGGGACGCCCCGGCTCGCTCGCGGAGCCGTGCACCTCGCGCACGCCGCTCACGCGCGCGATCCGTGCCACATTGTCGGGAGTGAGGCCCGAGCCGGCGATGACGGACAGCCTGCCGTCCGCCGCGTCCACCATCCTCGCAAGCGTGAGGGCACCGGCCAGCGCGGTCGCTTCCTGGCCCGAGCTGAGGATCTTGTCGAAGCCCAGCGCGCAGGCTTCCTCGACCGCGGCGATCGGATCGGGAACGAGGTCGATCGCCCGGTGCAGCACGAGCGCGGCATCGCGGGCGACCATGCGGAACCGGGTGAGCGCGCGCGAATCCAGCGTGTCGTCCGGGCGCAGCGCCCCGACCACCACGCCGGCGGCACCGAGCGCGAGCGCATGCCGAATGTCCTCGGCCATCAGCGCCAGCTCGTCCGTATCATAGACGAAGTTTCCGGCGCGGGGGCGGATCATCGCATGGACCGGAATGCCCGTCGCCACGGCGCGTTCGATCAGGGCCGGGGAGGGCGTGAGGCCGCCCAGCTCGAGCGCGCCGCACAGCTCGATCCGGTCGGCGCCGCCCATAGCCGCCGCGGCGATGCCCGCGGCATCGTCGACGCAGATCTCTAGCGTGACAGCCATCAGCGCTTGCCCCGGCCGCTCATCGAGAAGGGCGCGGCGCCGGGGCCGGTGCCCCATGCCTGGTTCGGCCGCGGCCCCATCTCGAAGCGCAGCGTGCCGCCGGCCATGATCTCGTCATGGCCCAGCCAGGTGCGGTTCAGCGGCTGGCCATTGAGCGTGGCGGACTGGATATAGACGTTCGCGGCGCTGTTCCCCGGAGCCTCGATGGTGAAGGTCCGGCCATTCTCCAGCGCCAGCGCGACATGGCGGAACAGGGGCGAGCCGATCACATATTGGTTCGCGCCCGGCGTCACCGGATAGAAGCCGAGCGCGCTGAACACATACCAGGCCGAGGTCTGGCCATTGTCCTCGTCGCCCGGATAGCCGTCGGGCGCGCTCGAATAGAGCTTGCGCATCACTTCGCGGACCCGTGCCTGCGCCTTCCAGGGCTGGCCGGCATAATTGTAGAGATAGATCATGTGCTGGATCGGCTGGTTGCCATGGGCATAATTGCCCATGTCGACGATCTGCATCTCGCGGATCTCGTGGATCGTGAAGCCGTAATAGCTGTCGTCGAACTTGGGCGGGCTGTCGAACACGCTGTCCAGCTTCGCGGCAAAGGCCTGGTCGCCGCCCATCAGCGCGATCAGACCCTGCACGTCCTGGAACACCGACCAGCTATAGTGGAGGCTGTTGCCCTCGGTGAAGGCGTCGCCCCATTTGAGCGGGTTGAAGGGAGACTGGAAGCTCCCGTCCCGGTTGCGGCCGCGCATCCACCCGCTCTCGGCATCGAACAGCTTGCGATAGTTCTGCGCCCGGCTCGCGAACAGGGCGGCGTCGCGGGGCTTGCCGAGTGCCGTCGCGAGCCGCGAGATGGTGAAATCGGCATAGGCATATTCGAGCGTGCGCGCGGCATTCTCGTTGATGCCGACATCGTAAGGGACGTAGCCGAGCCGGTTGTACCAGTCGACGCCTTCGCGGCCGACCGAGCTGATCGTCTTGCCTTCTCGCGACTTCGGCCGGCCCTGGTCGGTGTCGGCATTCTTGCGGATCGCTTCGTAGAGCTTGGCGATGTCGAAGCCGCGAATGCCCTTGAGATAGGCGTCGGCGATGTTCACTGCCGAGTTCGAGCCGATCATCACGTCGCGGTGGCCGGGGCTGGCCCATTCGGGCAGCCAGCCCGATTCGTCATAGGTGTTGGCGAGCCCCTGCATGATCTGGCCGTCAAGCTCGCGGTGCATCAGCGCGAACAGCGGGAAGACCGCGCGGAACGTGTCCCAGAAGCCGTTGTCGGTGAACATCGGGCCGGGATGCACCTTGCCGTCATAGGGGCTGTAGTGGATCGTCCGTCCGTCCGCGTCGACCTCGTGGAACATGCGCGGAAAGAGCATGGTGCGATAGAGCGCCGAATAGAATGTGCGCTTGGCGTCGATATCCGGGTCCTCCACCCTGTACCGGCCGAGCAGGGCGTTCCATTGGTCCCTGGCCTTGGCCTCGGTGGCCTCGAAGCTGTCCTTGCCGATCTCGCGCTCCAGGTTGAGCACGGCCTGTTCGGGGCTGACGAACGAGGAGGCCACGCGAACATGGACCTGCTCGCCCTTGCGCGTCTTGAACCCGATGATCGCGCCGACATGCTGCCCCTCGGCCTGGGGGACGCCGGGGTTGCGCTTCCAGCCGTCCCCCCAGGTCTCGGCGACGTCGAAATCGTGATCGAACTCGGCGACGAACCAGTTGTGGAAATTGCCCGGAACGCCGCCATGGTTGTTGCGCGCATAGCCGATGATCCGGCGTTCCCCGGGCAGGATCTTGACCATCGAGCCCATGTCGAACCCGTCGAGCAGGATCCAGCTCTGCTCGCTCTTGGGGAAGGTGAAGCGGAAATGCGCCGCCCGCGCCGTCGCGGTGACCTGGGCCGTCACGTCGTAGTCGGCGAGATACACGCCGTAGCGATAGGGCCGCGCCGTCTCCGCCTTGTGCGAGAACCAGGATTGGCGCTCGTCTTCCTTGAACTTGAGCGGACCGGTGAGCGCCATCAGCGAGAAGGCGCCGTAATCGTTGAGCCATGGGCTCGGCTGATGGGTCTGCTTGATGCCGCGGATCTTGTGGTCGCCGTAGCGATAGGTCCAGCCGTCGCCCATCTTGTTGGTCATGGGCGTCCAGAAGTTCATGCCCCATGGCACGGCGATCGCCGGATAGGTGTTGCCATAGGACAATTCGAAGGACGAATCGGTCCCGGTGAGCGGGTTGGCGAGATCGGCATAGTCAGGTGCCTGCTGTGCTCCGAGCGGAACCGGAAGCAGGGCCAGGGCAAGCCCCAGCATAGGTATCGCAACTCGCCCCATCCGCATCGTCTCCCTATCCTTTCGCATCGGGGCCTTGCTCACCGGCGCGGGAGCCGGGTTCGCGCCTCGGCCCAGAAGGCGGGGGTGAACATCTGGCCCGCGCCGACAATGGCCGCGTCTTCGGTATTCTCGTGGATCAGGATCGGTATGGCCACCTCGCATGCGGCGAGCCCCTGGCGCAGGGTGGGCGCGAAAAGGTCGAACGCCCCGGCGATGCGCCCGCCGAGCATGATCGTCTCCGCACCGAACCCGCGCGCCCAGGGCGCGACGATCGCGGCGAGATTAGCGCCATATTCCGCGAAGATTCCCCGCAGGGCTTCGTCCTGTCGCGCCTCGGCGGCCATTCTGGCCACGCTTTCCTGGGGCCGGCCGCTCTGCCTTGCCGCCTCGGTCAGAAGCCAGCGGGAGGAGACATAGTCATCGGCGATCCCGTGCTTGAACGGCATGTTCCAAAGGCATCCGCCGGGGGGCACCGCGCCCGGCTCCTCCTCGATCACCGGGATGCCGCGATCGAGGAACGCCGCGCCGAGCCCGGTGCCGAGCGTGATCGCGAGCACCCGCGCGCTGTCTCCCGTCGCGCCCATCGCCACGCAGCCGACCGCGAAGGCAGTCGCGTCGTTCAGGAAGCGGATTTCGCGCGAGGCGGGCAGGCGGCGCTGCAGCTCTTCGCGCACATTGACGCCGTAGAGGCTCTGGAACTTGCCATTGCCTTCGAAAAAGGCGGTGCCGGTGCGATAGTCGAACGGGCCCGGCATCGCGATGCCGACGCCGGTGACCTGATCGGTGTCCGGCGCGATCGTGGTGATCAGGTGCGCCCAGGCATCGAGCAGTTCCGCGCTGGCGGCGCCGCTGCGCGTCTCGCTATGCCGGTAGCTCTTGACGAGGATCCCGTGCCCCTGCCGGTTCAGCAGCGCGCCGGCGACGTGGTGACCGCCGATATCCAGTCCGACGATCATGCCATGCCTCTCCCCCCTGGACCCGTTGTGCCGCGCGACGCGGTCGTTGCGCGAAATGTAATCCATTACATCTTGCGAGGCCAGCCTTATTTGCGGGCAGGTGGTCGAAATGGCTGCGGGCGGTGCCCGGACGGGCTTTCGGCACCATAAGCGGGTGCCGGCGCGTTCATCCGCTGCTCTCGCGCACGACCAGGGTATGCGGAAGAATGTGCACGGCCTCGTCCCGTGCCTTGTCCTCGATCCAGTCGATCAGCAGCTCGCAGGCCTTGGCGCCCATTTCGGCGGCCGGCTGGCGGACGGTGGTGAGCGCCGGCGTGGAGTGGGCGGCGAAATCGATGTCGTCGAAGCCGGTGACCGCGATGTCCGAAGGGACGGAGACGCCGAGCGCCGCGAGCGCCTGGATCGCGCCGATGGCCATTTCGTCGTTGATGCTGACGATCGCGGTGGGGCGCGGAGTCATTGCGAGAATCTCGCGCGCGGCCTCGAAGCCGGACTGCATCCTGAAGCTGCCATGGAGGACGAGCGCCGGATCGAAGGCGATGCCGGCCGCCTCGAGCGCCTGGCGATAGCCCTTGAGGCGATCGATGGCATGGGCATTGGCCTGCGGCCCGCTGATCGCCGCGATCCGGCGATGGCCGCGGGCGATCAGGTGCGCAACGACTTCGCGCATCGCGCCGACATTGTCGATCCGCACCGACGGCGCTTCCGTCAGTTCGCAGCCACAGGCATGGACGATGGGATAGGGCGCCCGGCGGCTGTCGGCCGGCGCATAGTCGGGGCTGAGCTGGATCACGCCGTCCGCCAGCCGCGTCTCGACCAGCCGGGCATAATGTTCCTCGCGCTCGGCCGAATCGCGCGTATCGCCGAGCAGCACCGAATAGCCGCGCTTCCACGCGGTCGCCTCGATGCCGGCGGTGACGTTGGCGAAGAAGGGATTGGCGATGCCCGGCACCAGCACCAGCAAGGTGAAGGACTTGTCGGTACGCAGGTTGCGCGCGAGCATGTTCGGCCGGTAGTTCACGGCCTCGACCGCCTTGAACACTTTCGCGCGAGTCTTCTCGGTCACCTTCTCCGGCTCGCGGAGCGCCCGCGACACGGTCGCCGTCGAAAGCCCGGCGGCACGGGCTACGTCAAGGATGGTGGTCATCGCCGTGTGATTGCCCTTCGCACTTCCCGCATCCATCCGCTCCCCATTGCCCGATCCCGCGCCGTTCGTGACGAAAGAGGGCGATGGCCGGCCCATTGTCAATATTGTCGGGAAGGGCTTTACAAAAAATGTAATCGATTGCAAATCCGGATTCGCGCAACGAGTCCGGGCAGATAGCAAAGGTCCGGCGGGCGCCACGCCGGCGGGCTCGTTGGAGAGGGGGCAGGATTGACCGTTATCGATGGCGCGATCGTCGCCGCCTATCTCGTCGCAACGCTCGTCATCGCGCTGATGGTGCGCCGCCGCGCGGCGCAGAGCATCGACAGCTATTATCTCGGCAACAAGCGGATGCCCTGGTATCTGCTCTGCCTGTCCGATGCATCGGGGATGTTCGACATCTCCGGCACGATGTGGCTGACGACTTTGCTGTTCGTCTATGGCCTGAAGAGCATCTGGCTTCCCTGGCTCTGGCCGGTGTTCAACCAGGTCTTCCTGATGGCGTTCCTCGCGCTGTGGCTGCGCCGTTCGAACGTGCGTTCCGGCGCCGAATGGATATTGCTGCGCTTCGGGGAGGGGGCGGGGAGCCGGCTCTCGCATCTTTCGGTGGTGGTCTTCGCGCTGTTCTGCGTGGTCGGTTTCCTTGCCTATGCCTTTGTCGGCATCGGCAAGTTCATGGAACTGTTCATCCCGTGGGAAACGGTGGCGCCGCTGCTCGGCGGGATGACGGTCGATCCCGCGCTGGTGCCGAACATCTATGCGGTGTTCTTCACCAGCCTGGTCACGCTCTATGTCGTGCTCGGCGGCATGCCCGGGATCGTGTGGACCGACGTGCTGCAATTCTCGATCATGACGATCGCGGCGATCTTCATTGCCGGCCTCGCCATGACATTGGTCTCGCCGGACCAGGTGGTGGCGGCCACGCCCAATGGGTGGATGAACCCGTTCTTCGGCTGGTCGCTCGGCCTGGACTGGCGCGTGATCCAGCCTGAGGTCCAGTCCAAGATCGCCGCCGACGGCTATGGGCTGTTCGGCCCGCTGTTCATGATGATGCTCTTCTCGGGAATCCTGAAGAGCGCGGCCGGCCCCGCGCCGAGCTATGACATGCAGCGCATCCTGGCGACGCGCACCCCGCGCGACGCCGCGAAGCTGACCGGCTTCGTCTCCGTTGTCCTGATGCCGATCCGCTATCTGATGATCACCGGCTTCACGGTGCTGGCGCTGGTCTTTGTCGACCGGCTCGATCTGGTCTCGGGTGGCCGGATCGACTATGAGAGCATCCTCCCCGCCGCGATCCAGAGCTTCGCGCCGGCGGGGATGCGCGGCCTGATCGTCACCGGGCTGCTTGCCGCCTTCATGGCGACCTTCGCCAGCAGCCTGAATGCGGCGCCGCTCTACCTCGTGAACGACATCTATCGCCGCTACGTCAATCCGGGCGCGTCGCAGCGCCGGATGATCTGGATGAGCTACGGCGTGTCGCTCACTGTCGTCCTCATCAGCATGGGGATCGGCCTGTTCGTCGCGAGCATCAACGATGCGCTGCAGTGGATCGTGTCGGGCCTGTGGGGCGGCTACACCGCGTCGAACGTGATCAAATGGTATTGGTGGCGGTTCAACGGCCATGGCTATTTCTGGGGAACGGTCGCCGGCATGGCCTGCGCGATGACCTTCCCGTTCCTGTTCGGCGCGTTCCTGCCCGATATGGGTTCCGTCCTCGCGCTCTACCTTTTTCCGCTGGTGATCCTGGTCGCCGGGACGATCGCCATCACGGTGAGCCTGATGACGCCGCCGACTGACATGGCGGTGCTCAAGACCTTCTACGATCGGGTGCGGCCCTGGGGCTTCTGGGGGCCGGTGCACCGCGCGCTCGCGCAGGACCGGCCGGGCGTGCGGCCGAACCGCAACTTCCCGCGCGACATGTTCAACATCGCGGTGGGGACGATCGTCCAGACCAGCCTGGTGGCGGTGCCGATCTTCCTGGTGCTGAAGAATGTCCCGGGCCTGCTGGCGGCGCTCGCGGTCGCCTCCGCCGGAGGACTGACCCTGTGGCGCACCTGGTACCGCAAACTCGAGGACTGGCCGAGCGACATGGCGCGGCCGGATGCAGCGCCGGAGATTGCGCGATGATCCGGCGGACAGGCATGCGGCTCGCCGCCGCGGCATTGCTGCTGGCCGTCGGCGCGGGCGCGCGCGAGGCTCCGGTGGCGGCGACCCCGGGCGAGGATCCAGCCGCCTATGTCGATCCGCTGATCGGCACCGGCGGCAACGGCCATGTCTTCCCCGGGGCCACCGTGCCGTTCGGCATGGTCCAGCTCAGCCCGTCGAACGATCGCAATGGCTGGAACTGGACTTCGGGCTATCATTATTCCGACGGGGACATCAAAGGCTTCGCGCACACGCACATCAGCGGGGCGGGTCTGTCCGCGCTTGGCGACATCCTGCTGATGCCGACGCGCTCGCCCTCGACCGACGCGGGCTCGGCCGAGCATCCCGGCTCGGGCTATCGCTCGCGCTTCTCGCATGCCCGCGAGCTGGCGCGGCTAGGCTATTACCGCGTCCATCTGGACGATCCGGACGTCGATGCCGAGCTGACCGCCGCCATGCGCGCCGGCTTCCATCGCTATACCTATCGGGGCGATGCACCACGCTATGTGGTGATCGATCCGACGCACAGCGTCGGGGACCACGCCTATCGCACCGAGGTCGAGATCGTCTCCGACCATGAGATCCGTGGCTGGAAGCGCGCGATCAGCCAGTCCTCGGGCGATCGCTCGGTCTTCTTCGTTGCGCGTTTCTCCCAGCCCTTCGCCAGCGCGCAGCTGACGGAGGACGACCGCCCCGTGGCCGGGCGGGTGCGGACGGGGCGCGCGATCAAGGCGCTGGTGCAGTTCGCGCCGGGCGGCGCGGACGGCGTCGAGGTCGCCGTGGCGCTGTCGCATACCGGGCAGGCCGGCGCGCAAGCGAATTTCGATGCCGAGGCGCGCGGGCGCGGTTTCGACGCGGCGCTGGCCGACGCCACCCGGCTCTGGCAGGAACGCCTGTCGCGGATCACCATCGAGGGGGATGTGCGGCAGAAGCGGCTATTCTACACTGCGGCCTATCATGCGGCGATCGCGCCCAACCTGATCTCCGACGTCACCGGCGCCTATTATCTCGATGGCCGGGTCCGCCAGTCGCGCATCCCGCAATTCAGCAATTTTTCCACCTGGGACACCTATCGCGCACTGCATCCGCTGCTGACGATCATCGACACCAGGAAGGATGGCGAGATCGTCGCCGCGATGGTGTCGCGCCATGCCGATCAGGGCATGTTGCTGCCGAGCTGGGAGGCCGTCGGCCACGACAATCGCGTGATGATCGGCTACAGCATCGTCTCGCCGATCGCCGATGCGGTGCTGAAGGGCATTCCCGGCGTCGATCCCGAAGCCGCCTATGCTGCGATCCGCGCCAGCGCGTTCGACACGACCAAGCACAGCAACGTCTATGACGCGAACGGCATGGCGGGCTATCTGGCCTATGGGTTCGTGCCCGCCGACGTGGCGAGCTCGGTCTCCAAGACCACCGAGCAGAATTACGAGGACTGGGCGATCGGCCGCGTCGCGGAGAAGCTCGGCAAGCATGTGGACGCCGCGCGCTTCGCCGCCCGCGCGACCGGCTGGCGCCAGCTCCATGACCCCGCGACCGGCTATCTCCTGCCGCGGCTGGCCGATGGCAGCAGGGTGCCGGTGCCGATGGACACCTGGGACACGCTGAACCGGCACTATGTCTCGGGCAATATCTGGGCCTATTCGGCCTATACGCCGCACGACATGGTCGCCGCCATCCGGCTGCACGGCGGGCGCGAGGCCTATGCGCGCTGGCTGGAAGGCATCTTCACCGATACCCGGCCGATCGGCGGCGAGCAGCATGTCGACATCTCGGGCTTTATCGGCCGCTATGCCCATGGCGACGAGCCGGGCCACCATATGGCCTGGCTGTTCAATCTCACGGGCGCGCCGTGGTTGACCCAGCTCTATGTGAACCGCCTGATCCGGGAAATGTATGCCGACCGGCCGGACGGCCTCGTCAACAACGAGGATCTGGGCCAGATGTCGGCCTGGTACGTGCTGGCCACGCTGGGCTTCTATCCGGTGGCGCCGGGCGACCTGACCTATCAGCTCGCGGCACCCCATCATCGCCGCGCGACCATCAAGCTGGAGAGCGGGAGGCGCTTCGTCGTCGAGGCCGACAATCTGACGCCGGAGAATATCTTCGTCCAGTCGGCGACGCTCGACGGCAAGCCCTATCCTCATAGCTATATCCGCCACGACCGGATCATGGCCGGCGGCGTGCTGCGTTTCGAGATGGGGCCTAAGCCGAACCGGGCCTGGGGAAGCGATCCGCGCGACACCAGCCTTGGGGCATTCGACGACAAGGCGCCGGTGGAAGTGCCGCATCGCGCGGCCTGGGCGCCGTTCGATCCCGACGCCTCGGCATATTTCGCGGGCGCGCGCACCATCGCCCTGAAGACCGCCGAGCCGGGCGCGGAAATCCGCTACACGCTCGACGGCCGCGCGCCGGATGGACGGTCGCCACGGTACGCGCGCCCGCTTCGGATCAGCCGCGACACGGTGCTGAAGGCCGTGACGCTGCGCCAGGGGCTGGTGGCGAGCACGGTCTTCGAGAAGCACTATGCCCGCGCCGCTACCGCCGGGCTCGGGCCCGGCTATCCGCGGATAACGATCGCCGAGCCCGACATGCCTTATGGCCGGGCCGACGGCGCGCTGCTGATCGATCAGCAGCGCGGCACGCGTTTCTACGGGGACAAGAAATGGTCGGGGCGGCTGGGCGACATCACCGCGACCATCGACCTGGGCAGGTCGCGGCCGGTGCGCAGCGCGACGATCGGCTATCTCGACGATCCGATGAACGGCATCCTCGTGCCGCGGCGGATCGAGATATGGGCCGGAAACCAGGCCGGTGTGCTGGCACTGGCGGGGGCGCGCGACATCGCCGCGCCGCACGCGATCCGGCAGGCGGTCGATCGGCTGCGGATCCCCGTGCGCGGCAGCTTCCGCTACTATCAAGTCCGCGTGCTTTCCGCGGGCACCATGCCGCCAGGCCTCAGCCCGCCCGGGCGCAAGGCTTGGCTGTTCCTCGATGAGATCCTATTGCAATGACCGGTTCTGCCGCGGCCGCCGCCGCACCTGACGCGCTGCGACGGCGCATTCCGCTTGCCGAGAACTGGGTGTTTCGTCGCGCCGGCGATACGGCCTGGATGCCGGCCCGCGTGCCCGGCTCGAACTTCACCGACCTGCTGCGCAACGGCGTGATCGAGCCGCCGTTCGCGCGCGATGCCGAGCTTCGGCTGCAGTGGATCGAGGACGAGGACTGGGAATATAGCTGCACGTTCGACGTGGCGGACGAGGATCTGGCGGCGGACAGCGTCGCGCTGGTCTTCGAGGGGCTGGATACCTGTTGCTCGGTCGTGCTCAACGGCGTTCCGCTGCTGCGGGCCGAGAACATGTTCTGCGTGCACCGGGCCGAGTGCCGGGCGCTGCTGCGTCCGGGCGGCAACGAACTGGCGATCCTGTTCAGGTCGCCGGTTGCGCTCGGCGCCGAGCGGCGCGCGCGAGAGAGCGTGCTCTATCCGGCGGAGAACGACAAGACCGCGGATCACGCCAGCGTCTATGTGCGCAAGGCGCCCTATCATTTCGGTTGGGACTGGGGCCCGAAATACGTCACCTCGGGCGTCTGGCGGCCGGTCTGGCTCGACATTGTCCGCACGGCGCGCATCGCGGAACTGCGGCACGAGATCGTCCGCCTGTCGCCGGAACGGGCCGAGCTGGCCTTCACCGTCGAGATCGAGGGACAGGCAGGCGGCGAGGCCTGGCTGGAGCTGACGTGCGACCGGCCCGATGTGCCTCCCGTCCGGCACTTCGTGACGCTCGCACCGGGCCTGCGGAAGCACCGGATCGCGGCGATGGTGGACGATCCCCGCCTCTGGTGGCCCAACGGCCTGGGCGAGGCCTATCTCTACGGCTTCACCATGCGGCTGGTCGATCGGGAAGGCGCAATCGATGCCGCCGCGCAGCGGATCGGATTGCGCACGGTCGAAGTGGTCAACCAGCCCGACGCGCATGGCGAGTGTTTCTATCTCAAGGTGAACGGCCGCCCGGTGTTCATGAAGGGGGCCAACTACATCCCGCAGGACAGCTTCCAGGAAGCGGTCTCGCCTGAGCGCCATCGCCAGCTGTTTCGCGATACCGCGGACGCCAACATGAACATGCTCCGCGTCTGGGGCGGCGGCGTGTACGAAAGCGACCTGTTCTACGATCTCGCCGACGAGCACGGCATCCTGATCTGGCAGGATTTCATGTTCTCGTGCACGCTCTATCCCGCGGACGCGGCCTTCCTCCGGCTGGTCGAGGAAGAGGCCGCGCAGGCGGTGCGCCGGCTGCGGCATCATGCCTGCCTGGCGCTGTGGTGCGGCAACAACGAGATCAGCCTGGGCGTGGCCCATTGGGAATGGCCCGAGAAATTCGGATATTCCGCCGCGCAGTTCGCCGCGATGGTGGCGGGAAATGCGCGGCTGTTCGACGAGCTGCTGCCGGATGTCGTCGCCCGGCTGGATCCGGGTCGCTTCTATTTCCCGTCATCGCCGATCGGGCACTGGAACGATCCGGCCGACGACATGCGCGGCGACGGCCATTATTGGGGGGTGTGGCACGGCGAGCTGCCCTTCGCGACCTATGGCGAGCGGCTGTCGCGCTTCATGAGCGAATATGGCTTCCAGTCCTATCCGCTGCTGGACTCGATCCAGCGCTTCACCGCGCCCGAGGATCGCGTACTCGGCTCGCCCGTGCTCTCGGTGCACCAGAAGCATGCGCGGGGCGATGCGATCATCGGCCGTTTCGTGCGCGAGGCCTTTGGTGAACCGGCCGGCTTCGAGCAGTTCTGCTACCTCAGCCAGGTGCTCCAGGCGGACGGACTGCGCGTCGCCTTCGAGGCGCATCGGCGCAACATGCCGATCTGCATGGGGTCGCTCTACTGGCAGCTCAACGATTGCTGGCCGGCCGTCTCCTGGTCGGGGATCGACTATTACGGGCAGTGGAAGGCGCTGCACTATCAGGCCGCGCGCTCGTTCGCGCCGGTCCTGGTCTGTGCCGAGGCGCATGAGGGCGGGTTCCGCATCCATGGCGTGTCCGATCGGATGGAGGATATCGCGGCCGAGCTGGTGGTCGAGCTGGTCGATTTCGACGGCATCGTGCTGTGGCGCGAGGCGCGCGCCGTCCGGCTCGGCGCGAACGAGGCGCGTGCGCTGCTGCTGGTCTCTGCGGATGACCTGCCGGCGCTGGATCGCGGGGCCACGCTGCTGACCCTGAGGCTGGTGCGCGAGGGCGAGACGCTGGCCGCGAACATCGTCCATCCGGAAGTGCTCCACGCCTCGGCACTGCCCGAGCCCGGGATCGAGATCGAGCTACTGGGCCCCGACGCCGTGCGGATCAGCGCGCGGCGGTTCGCGCGGGCGGTCCATGTCGCGGCCGCCGCTCTCGATGCATCGGGGGGGAGCCTGAATTTCGACGACAATTTCTTCGATCTGCTCGCCGGGGAAGCGCGAGTGGTGCGGGCGCGCGACGGCCGCCGGTTCGATCCGACGACGCTCCGGGTGACTTCGGTTCGGGGCACGCATGCGATCGCGCCGGCCCCGGCCGTGCTCGAGGAACCGGTCCAGCGGGCCGCCGCAGCGGAGCGCTGAGTGGCGCGCGCCCGCATCCGCGCAACCTTGTGGGGCGGCACCGCATTCGCCGTCGCCCTCGCGCTTGCGTTGCCCGGATGCGCGGCGTTCGCTCGGGCGCCGCAATCTGCGGACGCGCCATTGGCGCTCTCGCCGCCGTTCGCGCTCGGCGTGGAACAGTTGTTCGCCTGGAAGGCGGCCGGTCCGCTCGCCGATGCGCGCAATGTCTCGCGCGTGCCGCTCGCCAGCCGGATGCTCGATCCCGGACCGGGGCCCGATCCCGCTGCCAGGCTGGACCCGAGGGTCCGCGTGCTGTTCGCGCCGGACGGGATGAACAATTTCGCCAATTACCTGGTGCCGCAGCGCCGGTTCAATCTCTACACCTTCACGCACTGGGCGCAGATCGACGTGCTGTCGTGGTTCGCCGGCGCGGCGGAGCACAATGTGATGATCCCGGCCCGGCCCTGGGTCGACACCGCGCATCGCAACGGCGTGAAGGTGATCGGCACGGCATTCTTCGCGCCGCGCGCCTGGGGCGGTTCGGCGAAGACGCTCAAGGCCTTTCTGCGCGAGGATGGCGAGGGCCGCTTCCCGGCGGCCGATCGCCTGGTCGAGATCGCGCGGCACTATGGCTTTGACGGGTGGCTGATCAATCAGGAGACGGACGTCTCGCCCGAGCTTGGCGGGTGCATGGCGCGGTTCATGGCGTATCTGACGCGGATCGCGCCACCGGGCATGGAAATCCATTGGTACGACGCGATGCTGCCCGACGGCCGCGTCCAGTGGCAGAATGCCTATGACCCCCGCAACGCGGCGTTGCTGCAGGATGGCGCGACGCGCGTGGCGGACGCGATGTTCCTCAACTACCAATGGACGCCCGCCGGCCTGCGCGCGGGCGCGGCGCTGGCGGAGGCGAGGGGGCGTGACCGCTACGCGCTGTTCATCGGCGCCGATCTCTGGCCCGCCCGGGACAATGCGCAGCGGGCGTTCGGCAACAAGAGCTGGCTGCGCGACTTGCGCGAGCAGGGGGACGGGCCGGCGCTGGGCTCGGTCGCGCTGTTCGCGCCGAACTTCAACTTCAACGCCGGCGGCGAATTCGGCGATTTTCGCGCCGATCCGCGCGATGTGAAGCACTTCTACGACGGTGAGACCCGCCTGTTCGCCGGCGATGACCGCAACATGGCCACGGGCAATTCCACCGAAGCGATGCGGACCGGAGCGTGGGAAGGTCTGGCGGCGCTGGTGCCGGCCCGCTCGGCGATCGCGAAGCTGCCGTTCGAAACCAGCTTCAACACCGGGCACGGCCTGATCAATGCCCGGGACGGGGGCGTCGTCGGCGGTCCGTGGCACGACATGGCGCGGCAGGACCCGCTCCCGAGCTGGCAATTCGCCCATAGCCCGGCCGCCCGGCTGGAGATCGGCTATGATTTCCGGCGCGCCTGGCAGGGCGGCAGCTCGCTGCGGGTGCTGCCCGCGGCGGCGTTGCACGCCCCGGCCGAGGTACCGCTATTCCTCACCAACCTGTCGATCGGCGCGCGGACCGGGCTTTCGGTCACCGCGATCGCCCCATCGCCGGGCTATGCGCTGCGCCTGACGATGGCCGATGGCAGCGAATCACTTCACCCCCTGGCCGCCACGGGCGCGTGGCGGGAACGCCGCTGGTGCCTCGGGCCACTGGCCGGGAAGGCGATACGGCGAATTTCCCTCATGATCGAGCGCGGATATCCCAAGCCCTTGAATCTAGGGAAGATAGCCATCCAGGGTCGCTGTTCTCCCGCAGGGTAGGAAACCGGTGTCAGTCATTCGGTCCGGCTGCAATAAAAGCGTTTGACAAAGGAAATGTAATCGATAACTTTGTAATCGATTACATTTGGATCGTCGAACCGGAGCCGGGCGGATGCGTCAAGGGCAGGGTCAAGGCGAACGATGGAATCGGGGAGGAAATGGCGGCTAGCGGTCAACGCGCCGCCGGCTTGAAAGGGAGAGGGGCAATGGCCTTTTGTCGCACTGTCGGGAGCGCATCCAGATCGGATATGCTCCGCAACGTTCTGCTGACCACTACCAGCCTGGCAATCGTCACGATCGTGCCGCTGGGGGTTGCGCACGCGCAGGAAGCGCGGCCTGAAGCGGCCGCAACCCAGGAGGAGGAAGGCGAGGCCATCCTCGTGACGGGATATCGCGCGTCGATCCGGGAAGCCCTGCGCCAGAAGCGCGATGCGAACGCGATCGTCGAAGTGATCACGGCCGAGGATATCGGCAAGTTCCCCGACAAGAACGTCGCCGACGCGCTGCAGCGCGTGCCCGGCGTGGTCATCACCCGCGATGGCGGCGAGGGCAAGACGGTGAGCGTCCGCGGCCTGCAGGCCGGCCTCACCCTGACCCAGCTGAACGGCAACTATATCGCGTCCTCGGAGACCAACGACGAGGCCACGCGCTCGTTCAACTATGTGCTCCTGCCGTCGAACATGCTGTCCAGCGCGGAGCTGTACAAGACGCCCGAGGCGCGGATCGACGAAGGCGGCATCGGCGGCACGGTGATCCTGAAGACCCGGCGTCCGCTCGACCTGCCGGCCTGGTCGGGTTTCGTGACCGCCGAGGGCACCTATTCCGACACCAGCGCGAAGGTCGATCCGCAGCTTTCGGGCATGATCTCGTGGCGCAACGAAGCCGAGACCGTCGGTTTTCTCGTCGGCACCACATGGCAGCGGCGCACCAACCGCAGCATGGAGGTCAGCACCGAAAGCTGGAACTGGTATTCCGACAACAACGCGCGGAGCGCGGTCGACGTCAACGGCAAGGCGCTCGATCCGCAGCCGTCGAAATGGTGGGGCGGCTCGGGCTTCAACGACCAGAACGGCAAGCATTATTCGGATTTCTTCCTGCCGACCTCGGTCAATTTCGCGGTGCGTGACGAAAAGCGCGAGCGGCTGGGCATCCAGGCGACCGCGCAGCTGAAGCCGTTCCACAACCTCACCCTGACCGCCAATTACTTCCGCTTCGATCTGAAGGGGGATTATGCGCTCAACATGCTGAAGATCCCGGAATGGAATCTTGCCCGGGTTTCGTGGGACGGAAATTACGGGGGCGGCAGGCTGCTCAACGGGCTCACGCTCGATCCCAGCGGCACCATCGCGACCGGCGCGGAATATCGGAAGCTCGCGGGCCGGACCTATTATTGCAACGAAACCCAGGCCGCGGCCGGCGGAAAGCCCTCGGGCGGCTGGGGCCCCGACGACTGCACGATCCCTACGCCGCAGCTCACCGGCGGCTATAGCCGTGAGAAGGCGCTGTCGCAGACGGTCGACTTCTCGGTCGATTGGGAGAGCGGTCCGTGGCGCGCCACTCTGGTGGGTGGCCGTACCTGGTCCGAGGGCGGTCCGTCGTTGAACTTCCGCATGTCCGCCAAGCCCCGTCGCTTCGTCAACGGCGCATGGCAGATGGGCAACGGCCTCAGCGCCTGGAATCTGACGGGCACGCCATCGGCGACCTTCTCGCCGGACCTCCAGGACAATCTGCGCGCCGGGATTGCCGAGATCGATCTGGGATCGACCGATTCCTCCTGGAAGGAAACGTCGATCTCGCAGAATTATGTCCAGGCCGACGTCACCAGGCAGTTCGAAAGCTCGTGGCTGCAGTCGATCCAGGCCGGCGTCAAATATCGCGACGGCAAGGTGCACCGCAACACCGGCAACACCTTGTGGTATTGCCCGGGAACGACCACGCGCTACCAGAATGGTTGCGATGCCCAGGCGTCGACGGCGCGTCCGGAATATTTCTATGCCAAGGCGCTCGGCCATATCGAGGGTGGCTTCAACGCCAATGTTTTCCCGGGGATCGATTTCCCGGCCTATCTCGCGCAGCTGAAGGCGCGTTACGGTGATGCGGTTCGCTACGAGGAACCCGATTTCATCTACAATGTCGGCGAGAAGATCCTCTCCGGCTATACGCAGCTCAACTTCAAGGCGGACCGCATCCGCGGCAATATCGGCCTGCGTGTCGCCCGGACCAAGCAGCATGCCGAGTCGACCGACGCGATCGAGCGCTTCCTCGACTATTTCGTGGATGGCCCGGGCGGCACGCCGCAGCCCTGCACGACCGAGCCGGGCTGCGAGAGCGGTTTCCTCAAGAACGAGATCAAGGAGAAGACTTTCGAGCTCAACACGCTGGACAAGACCTATACCGACTTCCTGCCCAGCCTGAACTATGCCGTCGACCTGACCGACCGGCTGGTGCTGCGCGGCGCCGTTTCCAAGGTCATCTCGCGGACCGGCTATACCGACATCGCCTTTCCGGGCGCCCTCAACTTCGTCTCGCAGGAATATAGCTCCGATCGCAGCGCGGCGGGTGGAAGCACCGATCCGGGCTGGACGGGATCGGGCAGCAACAAGGATCTGAAGCCGTTCGAGGCGTGGCAATATGACGTCGGCCTGGAATGGTATTTCCACCCCGGCTCGGTGGTGGGCGTCGGCCTGTTCCGGAAGGATGTGAAGAACTTCATCGTGCCGGTGACTCGCGACCAGCAGGTGACGATCGGTGGCAATACCGTAACGGTCCGCAATTTCTCGACTTCGGCCAATGGTCGCAACGGCGTCTCGAAGGGTATCGAGCTCTATGCCCAGCACACGCTGGACTTCGGCCTCGGCTTCCAGGCGAACTTCACCTACAACGACACCAACATGGCCGCGGTCATGCTGGACGGGAAGGAAATCGCCAGGTCGCCGCTCGTCGGCAGTGCGAAGACCCAGCTCAACGCCACGGTCTTCTACGAGAGCGACAAGTTCCTGGCGCGCGCCTCGTACAATCGCCGCGGCGAGCTGGTGGGGGGCCTGCACAACGGGCTCAGCATCTATTCCGAGCCCTATCAGCAGGTCGACCTGAACGTGGCGTACAACATCACCAAGCGGCTGATATTGAGCGCGTCGGTGCTGAACCTGACCAAGGAGGAACAGCGCGCGCATCTGGGCAACGACACCAAGGCCCGGCTGTGGACCAACAATTATTCGGGCCGTATCGTCTATGGCGGCGTGACGTATAAGTTCTAGGTCATCCAGTTCCCCTCGCGTCCGGCGGGTGCGAGGGGGATTTCCGAAGGGCGGGATCATGGTCGTGCCGGCGACGGGGCCGGATGCCGTCATGGCCCGATGCGGCGGTGCCGGCGCAAGGACCGGCGATCGTCGCCCGGGCAGTCCATCGGTCGATGCCGGGGAGGGGAGTTTGCAGCGATGAGCACCGACAACCGCATCAGGAAGCTGGTCGTCGTGGGCGGCGGCAGCGCCGGCTGGATGGCGGCGGCGGTGCTGGCCACGTATCTGGGACGCGGTACCTCCGTCCGCCTGATCGAATCGGAGGAAGTCGGCATCGTCGGGGTGGGCGAGGCCAGCGTCCCGCACATGAAGACGTTCAACACCGAGATGCTGGGCATCAAGGAAGTCGATTTCGTCGTCGAGACCCAGGCCAGTTTCAAGCTCGGCATCCAGTTCAACGACTGGGCGCGGATCGGCGACAGCTATGTCCATGGCTTTGGAAAGATCGGCCAGGGCATCGGGCCGTTGCCGTTCCACCAATTCTGGCTGAAGCAATATCTCGCCGGACGCGCGGCGGAGATCGGTGCCTATTCGCTGCAGACGGTGGCGGCGCCGCTGAACCGGTTCATGCCGAGCCCCGCCAATGCCCCGGAAGGCTCGCCGCTGGCGGATATCGCCTATGCCTATCATTTCGACGCGAGCCTGTATGCGCGCTTCCTGCGGAACCTGTCCGAGCGCCGGGGCGTGCAGCGCACCGAGGGCAAGATCGTCGAGGTGATCCGGCGCCCCGAGGATGGTTTCGTGGAAGCGGTCGTGATGGAAAGCGGCGAGCGCATCGAGGGCGAGCTGTTCGTCGACTGCTCGGGCTTTCGCGGCCTGTTGATCGAGCAGGCGCTCGAGACCGGCTATGTGGACTGGACGCATTGGCTGCCCTGCGATCGGGCGATGGCGGTTCCGTGCGAGAATGCCGGCCCGCTCACGCCCTATACGCGCGCCACTGCGCGCGGGGCCGGCTGGCAGTGGCGCATTCCGCTGCAGCATCGCTGCGGCAATGGCTATGTCTATTCCAGCCAGCACATCAGCGACGACGAGGCGGCGGCCACGCTGCTCGCGAATCTCGATGGCAAGGCGCTCGCCGATCCGCGTCCGCTGCGCTTCACCACGGGCATGCGCCGGAAGTTCTGGCACAAGAACGTCGTTGCGGCGGGCCTGGCCGCCGGCTTCCTGGAACCGCTGGAATCCACGAGCATCTATCTGGCCCAGTCGACCATCCAGCGCCTGATCGGCCTGTTCCCGAACCGGGATTTCGATCCGCTGCTGGCCGAGCGCTTCAACCGGGAAACCACGTTCGAATGGGAACGGGTGCGCGACTTCATCATCCTGCACTATCACGCGACCGAGCGGGGCGACACGCCGTTCTGGGACCATTGCCGCACCATGTCGGTCCCGGCGCCCTTGCAGGAGACGATGGACCTGTTCCGCGGCGATGGCCGCTATTTCCGCAACGGCGAGGATTTCTTCGCGCTGCCGAGCTGGGTGCAGGTGATGCTGGGGCAGCGCATCGTGCCGCGCGGCTATCATCCGATCGTCGACGAGATGCCGGAGGGCCAGCTGGCCGCATATCTCGAGCAGACGCGCGAGGCGCTGGCGAACTGCGCCGAGGCCATGCCCTTGCATCAGGCATTCATCGACGGGCACTGCAAGGCGCCGCCGGACCGGGTTCAGGCCGGCGCAACGCCGCATATGATCAAGGCATAGGGGAGCTTCGGTAATGGACATCACAAGGCGAGCGGTGCTCGCGGCCGGCGGCGGGATCGCGACTTCGGCGATGCTGGGCCGGGTCGGCGTCGCCCGGGCAGCCGGGTTCGCCAGCAAGCGCCCGCCGGTTGCCGAGCGGCGGTTCGTGAACCAGGCAGTGGAGCGCGAGATCGCCCGGGTTTCCGGGATGATCGCCGACCCCGAACTCGCCTGGCTGTTCGGCAACTGCTACCCCAACACGCTCGACACGACGGTCGCGATGGGCACCGTGGAGGGCAAGCCGGACGCCTTCGTGATCACCGGCGACATCCCGTGCCTGTGGCTGCGCGATTCGGCCGCGCAGGTCCGCCCCTATCTCCACCTGGCGAAGCAGGATGCCGGGTTGCGCGAGCTGTTCCGCGGATTGATCGGCCGCCATGCGCGGTCGGTCCTGATCGATCCCTATGCCAATGCCTTCATGCACAATCCCGACGAGAAGACCTCGCTGGTCTGGGCGAAGGAAGACGATACGGAGATGCGGCCGGGCGTCGCCGAGCGGAAATGGGAGATCGATTCGCTCTGCTATGTCGTGCGCCTCGCTTATGGCTATTGGCGCGAGACGGGGGACAAGGCCCCGTTCGATGCCACCTGGGCCGAGAGCGCCCGGGCGATCGTGCGCACTTTCCGCGAGCAGCAGCGCAAGGACGGGCCCGGCCCCTACAAGTTCCAGCGCACCAACAAGCAGCCGAGCGAGACGCTGCAGGCCGGCCTCGGCCTGCCGACCCGCAAGGTCGGGCTGATCCATTCGGCCTTCCGCCCCTCGGACGACGCCTGCATCTTCCCGTTGTTCGTGCCCGCCAACCTGTTCGCGATGACTGCCCTGCGCGAGTTGGCGGCCGTGGCGAGCGAGGCACGCGGCGACGCCGCGTTGGCGCGGGACGCGGCGGCGCTGGCGGATGAAGTCGAGCAGGCGCTCGCCCGCCACGGGGCGATGACCCTGCCGGACGGGCGCGAAGTCTGGGCCTATGAAGTCGATGGCTATGGCAACGCGCTGTTCATGGACGACGCCAATGTGCCTTCGCTCTCGGGTCTGGCCTGGCTCGGCTGCGTGTCGGCGAACGATGCGCGCTGGCGGCGCACGCGCGATGCGGCGTGGAGCCCGGCCAATCCCTGGTTCTTCCGCGGCAAGGCCGGCGAAGGCATTGGCGGGCCGCACCAGGGCGAGGACTTCATCTGGCCGATGTCGCTGATCGTGCGGGCGCTGTCCTCCGGCGACGATGCGACCATCCTCGCATGCCTGCGCACCTTGAAGGCTACCCATGCCGGCACCGGCTTCATGCATGAGGCATTCCACAAGGACGACGCCGCCAAGTTCACGCGTGACTGGTTTGCCTGGGCCAACGGCCTGTTCGGCGAACTGATCCTGCACCTCGCCCGGACCCACCCCAAGCTCCTCTCCGTCCCCTTGGCCGGGTGAGCGCGCCAGGAGGGGGAGCGCGCGCCCGGATGGGCTGAGCCCGGGTTGGTTACGTGGCTTGTCACGCAGCCGACCCGCGCCTGTTATATTCGTTCCGCATAGGCCTGGGCCCATGGGTATCGCGGGAAATGCACAGGCAGGGCCGGCAACCTGGCCTGTCTTCTACAGATTGGCCGGCACGGAATTGTGGGAGCGTTTCTCGCTCCACGGCATGAAGGCGTTGCTGACGCTCTACCTGGTCCGGGAGGTGCTGGCCGATGGCGCCAGGCTCCCCTGGGGCATGGCGGGGCTGCGCGCGATGCTCGAGACCCTGTGGGGGCCGTTGTCTCCCATCGCCTTGGGGTCCAACATCTATGGGCTCTACGCGGCGCTGACCTATTTCGTGCTGCCGCTGGGCGGCCTGGCGGGCGATCGCCTTGTCGGCCGGCGCGCGGCGGTGGTGGCCGGCGCGGTGCTCATCGCCTGCGGCCACCTCCTGTTGACCGACCCCTATCTGCTGCTGCCGGCGCTGCTGCTGCTCATCCTGGGCACGGGACTGCTCAAGGGCAATCTCGCCGCGCAGGTCGGCGAGCTCTTCCCCGCGCCGGACGGCCGGCGGGACCGGGCGTTCGCGATCTATCTGGCCTTTCTCAACATCGGCGTGATGCTGGGGCCGCTGGTGTGTGGGCTGCTCGCCCAGGCGCTCGGCTGGGGCTATGCCTTTGGGGCCGCAGGCGTCGCCATGCTGGCCGGGCTCGGCCTTTATCTCACCATTCCGGCCACGCCGCAGCGCGTGCGCGCGCGCCCGGCGCCGGGGGAGGACCGCGCCTATCGGCCGGTGACGGCGATCGGGGCGATCCTCGTCGTCATCCTCGCCTTCTGTGCCTATGAGCAGGTGTCCAACATCTTCCTGCTATGGGTGGCGGACGCGATCCGCCCGACGGTCTGGGGACTGCCCGTGCCGCCGGCCTGGTTCGCCTCGGCGGACGGCGTCTTCACCATCCTGATGGTCATCCTGACGATGCGATGGCGATGGCTCGCATCGCTGCGGGACTGGGATCGGCTCGCCATGGGCTGCGCGGCGATCATGCTCGGCTATGGCCTGCTCGCGCTGGTGGCGGGAACGGGGCTGCGTTCGACGGCGGGGCCGCTGGCGGTGCTGCTGCTGCTCGATCTCGGCGTGGCGCTGGTCTGGCCGGCGGGGCTGGCGATCATCACCGGCGCGACGCCGCAACGGCTCGCGGGCGTGATGGTCGGCATATTCTACCTGCATGGCTTCTTCGCCAATCTGGTGGTCGGTTCGCTGGGCGCCCTGTACGAGCGGCTGCCGGCGGCGACATTCTGGGCGATCCATGCCGGCATCGCCGGAAGCGCCGTGCTGGTCTCGCTGGCGCTGCGGGCATTTGGCGGCGAGAAGCGCGGGTTTCGCTTGCCCTGGCGCCTCAACACCGCGCGGTGACGGGATCGCAGCGCACCAGGACCCCGCCCGGCAGCGCGGCGCGATAGGCGAGCCGTTCCGGGTTGGTGGCGCCTTCGTACAGGTCGCTGCTGACCCATTGCGCGCCCGAGGCGATGGCGGCGTCGAGCCGCCGGCGATCGGCGGCGCGCGCTTCCTTCAGGCCCGCATCCGCGCGAGTGCGGACGATAAATCCGGCGCGGACGAGTCGATGGATACGTTCGCCCTCCGCAATCGGGTCCTGGATGTTGAAAACCGCCGCCTCGTCCGCATCCTCGGGATAGAAGCCGAACATCGCCCGGCCGCGCAGCGACGGATGACCGACGCGATAGGCCTCTTCATGCGCCGTGCTGCCGTCGAGCACGAACAGGAAGCGGCCGGCCGCCCGCGCCAGGCTCGGCCAGCGGCGCGCGGTCGCCGCGGCGCGCAGCGTCGGCAGCGTGCGCCGAACATCGTCGGGCGTGACGAGCCGCTCGCGTCCGATCTCCGCCAGGATGTCGGCATCGAGCGCGGCCAGGTTGCCGGCATCGAAGCGCGCGCCGCCGGCGTCCCCGGTGTTGATCAGGACCATGACCGGCCCATGGCCCGGATGCCGCTCCGACCAGTGCCGCAGAGTCGCCAGGCACAGGCGGAGGGTCAGGCAATGAGTCTCGGTGTCGAAGCCGGGGATGTGCAGCACCTTGGCGCCCGGCGCGGCCATGATCCGGCGGCTCTCGGCATCGGCGCTGCCATAGGGAGCGGCATAGGCGCCGCCCGCAGGATCGGGCGCGACGTCCAGCTCGAGCTGGCGCAGGCCGAGGGCAAGCTGCGCCTCGAGCGGCGGATGGCCATAGGCAAGGCCCGCCCATTCCGCCGCACCGGCACCGGCAAGCCGGGCGCGCAGCTGCGGCGAAGGATAGGGGCGATAGCTGTTGTGCGAGCCGATGAGCTGCACCTGGTCGAGCCGCAGGTCGCCGCGCGGCGCGGAAGCCGCCCCCGTACCGGCGACGAGCGCCAGCAAAGCCAGCGCGCGCATCATGCCGGCGCTCCCGTCATCGGCTCGCTGATGCCCGGCGCGCCGGTTTCCCAATGCCCGGCGAGCCCGTGGACGGTGCCGTCGCCCGCCTCGACGCGCACGTCATACCAGCGATGCGCGGCCAGCACCGCCAGCTGCACCGTCGCTTCCTCCCCGGGGGCCAGGCGAAGCCGACTGCTGCTCGGGGCGGCGTGGCGCGAGGCGATGCGCAGGTCCACCGGCGCCGTATCGCGATTGGCGAGATGGACGTGCGTTGCCGCGCCGACGCGCTCGGCATGGCTGGTGAAGCGCGTGCCCGTCATGATCGAGCGATGGAAACCATTGGGACCGGTCACGGTGAGCGTGCGCCGCGCGGCGATGTCGACGGGCCAGCTGTCGTCGAGCGACCGGCCCGCGCCCACGGTATAGTGGCGCGGGCCGTGATCGTCGCCGCTGCCGGTGACGCAGAATACCGCCGCGCGCGTGCCGCGGTTGCGGAAGGTCAGGCGCAGCCGGTCGGCCTCCCAGCGCGGCTCCACCTGGAGATCATAGGGCAGGGCGCGGGCCGGGCGCGTGCCCGGCTCCTGCCGGGCGGGCGGCGGTGCCTCGGCCACCACCGGCTTCGCCTGGCGGCAGGCCGCATCGCTGGCGGCGACATAGCCGTCCACGGGCGGCAGCGCCGCGAGCCACGCCATGTCCCGGCGCGCGGCGGGCGACAGATCGAAATCGAACATCGACAGCAGGTCGCCGCACACCGCGCGCCGCCATGGGCTGATATTGGGCTCCAGCACTCCGAAGCGACGCTCGAGGAAACGCAGGACCGAAGTGTGGTCGGCCAGCTCCGAATTCACCCAGCCGCCCCGCGTCCATGGCGAGGCGATCAGCATCGGCACGCGCGGCCCCAGGCCGACCGGCTGGCCGCGATAGTCCTCGCCGTCCAGCGCGACCGTGCTCGCGCCCATGCCCGGCAGCGTGGCCGGAAGCGGCGGGCTCATATGGTCGAAAAAGCCGTCATTCTCGTCATAGTTCAGGATGAAGACGGTCTTGGCCCAGACCTCCGGATTGGCGGCGAGCGCGGCGATGAGCCGGGCGCTGAGCGCCTGGCCATAAGCGGGCGGCGCATCGGGATGCTCGCACATATGGAAGGGCGCGACGATCCACGCCACTTGCGGCAGGCGGTCCGCCGCCACGTCGGCGGCGAAGGCGCTTACCAGATGCTCCCCGCGCGACGTGCCCGCGTTCGCGCGCGTCGATCCCTCCACCCAGGCGCGCGCCGCCGCATATTCGGCGGTCTCCTTCCCGATCCCGCGATACCGGGCGAACAGCGCCAGGGGATTGTCGCCGTAATTGTCATATTCCTGATAGAGCTTCCACCGGACCCCCGCAGCCGAGAGGCGGGCGGCATAGGGCGTCCAGTCCAGCGCATGCGCCTTCGGATCGTCGCGGCCCATATCGGCGGTCTCGTTCGGATCGACGCCGTCATTGGAGACGATGAACGCGCCGTCGCGCCCGACGGTCAGGCCGCTGGTGCCGGTCCAGTGATAGAGGCGGTTGGGCCCGGTCGGCCCGTGGACCGAGCAGTGATAGGCGTCCGCGATGGTGAACTGATCGGCGAGCGCATAATAATAGGGCAGGTCGGCCCGCGTCATATAGCCCATTGCGAACGGGCCCTTCTCGGGCATCCAGACGTCCCAGTCCTTCCACCGGGCGTGGCTTCCCTTCCAGCTGTGATCGAGGCTCTGCAGGCAGCCGGCGGCGGTCGCGCGGGTATCGAGATGGAAGGGGCGGACGATCGCGCCGCCGTCCTTGTCGTCCTGCCGCTGCTCCCAGACGGTCCGGCCCGAGGGCAGCATGGCCGGGCGCGGATCGGCGAAGCCGCGCACGCCCCGCAGCGTGCCGAAATAATGATCGAACGAGCGATTTTCCTGCATCAGGATCACCACATGCTCGACATCCGCGAGCGTGCCGCGCGCGCGGACGGGCATGGCGAGCGTCGCGGGCGCGGCAGCCAGGGCGCCGGCGCTGGCCACGAAGGTGCGGCGGTCGATATGAGTGCTCTTCATGACCGTCGATTGCCCGATCTTGATTACATCCTCGCGTAATCCGATCGATTGTTGACCATTTCCCGGCGGGCGCTAGCTTGCCGCCTTCGAGCGTTCGACTTCCCAACCATGGAATGATGATGAGCAAGCGTTTTCGCCGGCAGCAAAGGCTGCTGGAGCTGCTGGCGGCGGGCGATGTGTGGAGCGTGCCGGCGCTTTCCAAGGCGCTCGACGTGTCCGACGAGACGATAAGGCGGGAGATTCGCGCACTCGAGCCCGGCGGCCAGGTGACGCGCGCGCACGGCACGGTGCGGCTGGCGCGGGTGGAGACCGAGGGATCCTTCGCCGTGCGGCTCCAGCGCAATGCCGATGCGAAGCGCCGCATCGGCTGTGCCGTCGCGCCGCTCGTGGCGGATGGGCAGACGATCTATATCGATGCGAGCACGACGGGCCATTATGTCGCGCAGGCCCTGCGCGATCATCGCGACCTGACGGTCATCACCAATGCGGTGGGGGTGGCGACCGAGCTTGGCGGGCGCAACGGCAACCGGGTGCTGCTGGCCGGCGGCGAGATGGACTATGACTATCGCGCCTGTTTCGACCAGACGGCGACCGACTATCTGTCGTTGTTCACCCCTTCGCTCGCCATCATCTCGGTCGAGGCCATGAACCTCGATCACGGCTTCACTTCCTATCATGCCGGGGAGGCGCGGGTCTGCCGGCTGATGGTATCGCGGGCGCGAAGCGTGCTGATCGCAGTCGATTCCTCGAAATTCGGGCGGCACGGCACGCTGGCCGTCGCGGATTTCCAGTCGGTCGGCATCGTCGTGGCCGATTGTCCGCCGCCCGATGGCTATGAGGCGGCGTTGACCCGCACGGAATGGGTGGTCGCCTGAACGGCGCGATCAGTCGGCCAGGCGGCTGCGCAATATCCGCGCGAAGCGGCCGGCCGGGCAGAGGCGGGCGCACCCCGCCATCCTCAGCGAACCGATCGACACCGCCGTGCCGCCTTGCCGCAGCACCTGGGGCGACTGCGTGCGATAGGAGAGGCGGATGAAGCGCCGGCCCGATTTCCGGTCGCGCAACTGCTCGACCAGGATCGCGCCGCCCGGCGGCACGTCGTCGGTCGCATAGCCGGGCGCGCTCAGGCTGGTCCGCAGGGCCGCCGCGAGCGCGGTGACGTTGGTGTCATGGCCCATCAGCACTTCGATGCGCGGGCCGGCCGGATCGGCGAGCGTCTCCAGCACATGCCGTCCGAGGATCGCGGCCTGGTGCGAGGCCATGTACGGCGAGCGCGTGAAGACGTCGAACAGCGCGGCATGGAGCGCGCCGAGCCGGGTGAGCGCCGCGGGATCGGCACGCCCCCAGCCGGTGTCGCGTAGCGGCAGTCCCTCGACATATTGCAGCAGCAGCACCTGCGCGATGCCGGAGGTGTCGCGGATCGGCCCCTGCAGCTCGATCCCCCGGCCATCGGGCGCGGGGCGGACCTGGGCCGGCAGGTTCGGCGTGCAGCCCATATCGCGCGGGGCGCATCCCAATATGCGGTCGAGCAGGGCGATCGCGGCGGCGTGCCGTGCCGTGAGCGCCGCCGCTCCGCCGGTGAACCGCTCGATCGCGGCCACGGCCCGGTTCGCGTCGAAGCGGGTTGCGCCGGCGCGCAGGGGCTCGAAGATCGGATCGATCTCCCCCGCCTTCAGATGCTCCGCCGCGATTCCGCAGCCCGGGGCAATGCCGCGGCCATAGGCCTCGCCGCTGGCGATCGTCCGGTCGGAGACGTTGGTCCGGATGCGGATCGCGCCGGGCGCCGCGCAATTCCGGGGCAGGACGCGCTGGGCGACGAAGCGTCGGCGATCGGCGGCGGCGACCGTCTCGAGCGCCCGGATGCCGTGCGGCGTGAGGCGGCTCTCCGCCACCGGCCAGTGCGGCCATGGCGCGGCGGTGCGGGTGCGCTCCGGCACTTCGCCGGCGAGCGGCGCGCGGATGCCATGGCGCATCACGATCACGACTCGCTCGACGGCAAGCCCCTGGGGCCGTGCGGGGGCGGAAAGGGCCTGGCCGGGAAGCAGCATGGCGCCGCCGGCGAAGAGGATGAGCGCGGGGCGGGGCAGGCGAATCATTCGCGAGCTCATGCGGCCTTGAAGGGTCAATTTGATGACATTGCGCGCGATAGCCGAATGAAATCGATTTGATCCCCAAGGATACGGTCAAAAAATAACTGATACGGTCATTTTGTCATCAATGCGTAATTGGCCGCCCCTAGCGGGCCGGCGGCGGTGGACGAGATACCGCCGCGATCCAGTTCCTTTGGGGGTAAGCAATGATGACCATTTTCCCGGCACATCTTCGCGCGCTGCATCTTCTGTCCGGCACGGCGATGGCGCTGCTCGCCGCCGGCCCGGCCTGGGCGGCGCCGGCCGGCCCCGAGACGCTCGCTCCGGCCGATCCCGTTCCCGCGCCGGCGGCGGATCAGGACCGCGGCGGGAACCGCGACAAGGACCGCATCGAGAAGCAGGACGACGACGACATCGTGGTGAACGGCCGCCGCCATGCCATTCAGGACACGCAGAACGAGCAGATCCGCAGCTCGTCGCTGGTTTCGATCATCTCGGGCGAGGAACTGCGCGCGCAGCCGCAACAGAATCTGGCCGATCTGCTGACGCGCATGCCCGGCATCAACGCCTCGGTGGACCAGTCGCGCAATGCGGCGGCGACCGGAGAGGCGCAGTACCTGTCGATCCGCGGGCTCGATACCGCCTACAACGCCTATATGCTCGACGGCGTGCGCCTCGCGCAGACCGACGCGCGCACCCGCGCCATCTCGATGAACCTGTTGTCGCCCTTCTCGGTCGCCGAAGTGCGGGTGAACAAGGCGCCGACCGCGAATTTCGACGGCGACGCGATCGCGGGCGTGCTCGACCTGCGCACCGCCTCGGCCTTCAACCTGCCGGCGGGCCATGTGCAGATCCGTGCGCAGGGCCAGGTCGCCGGCCGGGCCGCGGCGCGCGGGCAGAATCCCTGGGGCGGCACCGCGCAGATCGAAACGGCGCAGCGCCTCGGCAATCTCGGCATCTATGCGTCGGTCTATTACGGCCTGAAGCACACGCTGGGTGAATCGACTGCGATGCAGCACGACTGGGAGAAGTACGACAACAAGATTCCCGGAATGATCCGCGACAATCTGGACAATATCGCTCCGCGCGGCGTGCAGTGGAATGTCTTCCGCAACCGGATCGAGCGGCTGGGCGGCACGCTGAACCTCGACTGGAAGGGGGACGATCTCGACCTCTATTCCTACACCACCTATGGCCGCTACAAGCTCAAGAGCTGGATGGACCAGACCGCGCTGCGCCAGACCGATCTCGCCCCCGGCCAGATCAATCCCAATCCGGGCAATTCGGGATCCTATGACGCGGCGGGCTTCCGCGCCGATTACGGGCTGACCGCCACCCATTATTTCCGCACCGAACACTCCAACCAGGAGCTGTTCTCGACCAAGCTGGGCGGCCAGTCGCGCCTCGGCAACCTCACGCTCGACTATCGCGCCGCCTATTCGCGCGGCGAGCAGGATTATCCGCTGCGCGTCCAGTCGGGCTTCGCCGGGAAGCCCTATATCGGCACTGCGGACAATAGCGGCCTGGCGATCACGCGGATGGTGACCAGCATCGGCGATCGCACCAGCCCGCAGGTGGTGCTGACCGACGCGGCGCGCGCGGCCCTGCTCAATCTCTCGACGCTGAAGCAATGGTATGTGACGCAGCAGTTCGAGAATACCTGGGAGCGGCGCCTCGAGGGGCAGCTCGACGCGACCTGGAAGCTGGGCGACCAGGGCCTCGAATCGATCGCCGCCGGCGCCAAGGCGGAAGGGACGAAGCGTTATGCGAACAGCCTGGGCGATGACGGCGCGCTCCAGTATTTCTTCCCGCTGGCCAACGGCAGCAACGCCCCGCGCTACAACGCGCAGGGCCCGTCGGTGGCGGACATTCCGGGCGAGATGCTGGGCGGCTTCATGCACAATTCCGCCCAGGTGCCGATCAAGCTGCTCGATACCAAATATATCGAGGACCAGATTCGCCGCCTGTCGACGCCGAAGCTCGCGGGCCTCAACCCGGTCAAGCTGAAGGAGAACCGGCTCGACGGCAAGGAGCAGCGCATCGGCGCCTATGCCATGGCGACCTTCCGTGCCGGCGACCTGACGGTCATCCCGGGCGTGCGCTTCGAGCATAACCGCTTCGAGGGCACCTATTGGCAGAGCAACGAGAAGACGGGCAACGGCTTCGTCACCACGGCGCGCAGCTACAACCAGTGGCTGCCGAGCGTGGTCGCCAGCTATCGCCCGAACGATCGCGTCGTCTATCGCGCTTCGGTCCGCCGCAGCTATTCGCGCCCGGCCTTCGACCTGCTGCTCGGGCCGACGGAGGTCTCGCTCAGCGACGACGGCACCTTGTCGGTGTTCATTCCCAATCCGAACCTGGACGCGCAGACGGCCTGGAACGTCGATGCGTCGATCGAGCTGAAGGGAGAGGGCACCGACTTCTTCTCGATCAGCCCCTATTACAAGCGCATCAACCATGTGCTGTTCTCGACGGGCACCACCAATGCGGGCGGCGATCTCAACGTCTGGGGAACCAGCAGCCCGATCAAGGTGAACGGCGTGGAGACCTCGACGCTGGATACCAGCGGAAAGGGTGACGTCTACGGCATCGAGCTGGTCGGCCGGTACAGTTTCCGCGATCTGCCGGGCCTGTTCGACGGGCTGGGCGTTGGCGGCAACATCACGCTCCAGCGCGCCCAGGCCAAGGTGTTCGTGAACGGCCAGTGGCGGGGCCAGCGCATGCCGCAGGCGCCGCGCATCATGTATAATGTCGAGCTGTTCTACAATCATGGCGGCTTCCAGGCCGCGCTCAACTACAATTATACCGGCGACAAGCTGTATGACCTGCGCTCCAGCCGGCCGGATACCTATGTCCAGCCCGTGTCGAAGATGAACCTGATCCTCGGCTATACCTTGGGAGAGCATGTCTCGATTGGTGCGTCGATCGAGAACCTGCTCAACGCCCATACCTATTGGGCGACCACCAGCCAGCGCCAGGCCTATCTCTCCAACGACCGCAAGGGCGGCTATATCGAAACCGGCCGGGTCTATTCGTTGAACCTGAGCTACAGTTTCTAAGCCCGCCGTAACGGACAGTGAGCCGCCCCTGGGTGGCTCACTGTCCGTCTCGTTTCATGGGGCCGTGGGATCGAGACGCTCCAGCCGCCGGCGGCGTCAAGGTATCCCCGGCGTTGCGGCGTTCGGAAACGCCGTCGCCTGCCGCTTGCGAGCGGTTTCCTTCCAGAAATTCGCTACCCTGGGCGCGTTCAGCACGAT
>OAOK01000029.1_pt1 | contig 132045 bp, 128 predicted proteins | sample 1641101 | NCBI WGS metagenome assembly OAOK01 (sample SAMEA104232307, study PRJEB22302) | sediment metagenome | biome: forest; feature: aquifer; material: sediment | place: USA | collected 2011-08-07 | depth 0.01 m
TTGCCGCCGCTGCCGCCCAGCGCGTCGCGCGCCAGCTCGCCGATGCCGCCCAGCGTGCCGATCAGCTGGGTCGCCTCGACCGGGAACAGGATGGTCTTGGCGTTGGGCGACGTCGCGAACTTGCCGACCGCTTCCACATATTTCTGCGCGATGAAGTAGTTGAGCGACTGGCTGGAACCCGCCTCGATCGCGTCCGAGACGAGCTGGGTCGCCTTGGCCTCGGCCTCGGCCGAGCGTTCACGCGCCTCGGCGTCGCGGAAGGCTGCTTCGCGCCGGCCCTCGGCCTCCAGGATCTTGGACTGTTTCTGGCCCTCGGCGCGCAGGATCTCCGAGGCGCGGGTGCCCTCGGCCTCCAGGATGTTGGCGCGCTTCTCGCGCTCGGCCTTCATCTGGCGGCCCATCGCGTTGACGATGTCGGCGGGCGGGCGGATGTCCTTGATCTCCACGCGCGTGATCTTCACGCCCCACGGCGTCGTCGCATGGTCGACCACCGAAAGCAGCCGGGCGTTGATCTCGTCGCGCTTCGACAGCGTCTCGTCGAGATCCATCGATCCCATCACGGTGCGCAGGTTGGTCGTGGTGAGCTGGAGCAGCGCGATATAGAGGTCCGACACCTCATAGGCGGCCTTGGCCGCGTCGAGGACCTGGAAGAACACCACGCCGTCGGTGGAGATCATCGCATTGTCCTTGGTGATGATCTCCTGGCCCGGAATATCGATCACCTGCTCCATCATGTTCACGCGCCGGCCGACCCGGTAGAAGAAGGCGGGATAGAAGTTGAAGCCCGGCGTCGCGACCGTGGTGAACCGGCCGAAATGCTCGATCGTGTACTGATAGCCCTGGCGGACGATCGTCACGCTGGAGAAGAGATAGAGCACGACCACCGCGGCCACCGCGCCCAGGAAGACATTGAGTACGAGCATTCCGACTCCCCCAAAGAATGTGGCCCAAAAAGAATGCGGCCCAAAAAGAATGTGGCCCTCGCCAATCCGATCCTTGCTAGCATAGAGATGGGCCATGATCACGGCCCGTCTCGCACCGCGCACCGCCCTGTTCCTCCCGGCCTCGAACCCGAGGGCGATCGAGAAGGCGCGCGGGCTTCCGGCCGATCTGGTGATCCTCGACCTGGAAGACGCGGTGAAGGACGCGGACAAGGCGGAGGCGCGCATCGCCGCGGTGGCGGCGGTGGCCGAGGGGTTCGGCCACCGCCTCGCCGCGATCCGCCTGAACGGGATCGGATCGGAGGAACATCTCCAGGATCTTGCCGCCGTGGCATCGTCCGCCGCCGATTTCGCGGTGCTGCCCAAGGCCGAGGGGGCGGCCGAGGTCGCGCGGGTGGCGGACGTGCTGGGCAAGCCGCTGCTGGCGATGATCGAGACTCCGCTCGGGGTGCTCGCCGCCGCCGCGATCGCCGCGGTGCCGGGCGTGGCGGGCCTGATCGCCGGCACCAACGACCTGGCCGCCGCGCTCCGCCTGCCGCCGTCGAGCGGTCGCGCGCAGATGTCGGTCGCGTTGCAGACGATCGTCCTCGCCGCCCGTGCCGGCGGGGTCTGGGCGCTGGACGGCGTGTTCAACCGGCTCGACGATGCCGAGGGGCTGGCGGCGGAGTGCCGCGAGGGGCGGGCGCTGGGTTTCGACGGCAAGTCGCTGATCCATCCCGGCCAGCTCGCCATCGCCGCCCGGGCCTTCGGTCCGAGCGAGGCCGAGATCGCCGATGCCCGCGCGCTGGTCGCGGCGGCGACGGGGGGCGCGGAGCGATATGAGGGGCGGATGATCGAGGCGATGCATGTCGACCAGGCCCGCGCCCTGCTCGAGCGTGCCGCCGATCGGACCACTCCGGAACATTTCGGCGCCTGAAGCCGGGCGGGCGGGGCGGACAGCCTCTATGATGACCATATGCCCGGCCTGTCCCTATTGCATCGAGACCTGCTTGCCGCGCTCGACGAGATCGAGACGCTCCTCGCCCAGCCCGGGCTGGACCAGCTGCGGCTGTCGCGCGTCCGCCTCTACATCTCCAGGGTCAATGGCGAGCGCCGCAACACGGTCGACGCGCTTTGCCTGGCGCGCGAGCGCGAGGCCGGCGGCGTCATCGCCCGGCAGTTCGCGGCGCTCCGCCAGTCGAACATCGACACCAGCATCGAATATACGATGCATGTCGGCGCCTGGGGCCTGCGCGAGATCGCGGAGGACTGGCCGGGCTATTGCCGCGCGTCCACGGCGCTCGTCCGCAGCCTGCGCCAGCAGATCGCGATTGAGCAGGCCCTGTTGTGCATGACGCCCGAAGATGCCGACCCCCTAGCGCTTTCCGACCCTCGCGGTTACATGGGCCGCCAACTTCCGAATCAGGACATTGGCGCACCCCATGGACATCCCCCTCGGCCTCACCTTCGATGACGTTCTCCTCTATCCGGGAGAATCCGAAGTCCTGCCGAGCATGGCCGATACCCGCACGCGGGTGACCCGCGGCCTTTCGCTCAACATTCCGATCCTCTCCTCGGCGATGGACACCGTCACCGAAGCCGACATGGCGATCGTGATGGCCCAGCTGGGCGGCATCGGCGTGCTCCACCGCAATCTCGACATCGAGGAGCAGGTGGAGGCGGTCCGCGCGGTGAAGCGCTTCGAGAGCGGCATGGTCGTCAATCCGATCACCATGGCGCCCACCGGCACGCTGGCCGAGGCCCGCGCGCTGATGGCGCAGCACAAGATCAGCGGCATTCCGATCGTCGAGGCGTCGGGCAGGCTCGCCGGCATCCTCACCAACCGCGACGTCCGCTTCGCCGAGCGCCCCGATCAGCGCGTTTCCGAGCTGATGACGCACGAGAACCTCGCCACCGTCCGCGCCGGCGTCTCTTCGGAAGAGGCGCGGCGCCTGCTCCACGCCCGCCGCATCGAGAAGCTGCTCGTCGTCGACGATGCCTATCGCTGCGTCGGGCTGATCACGGTGAAGGACATCGAGAAGGCGGTGAACTATCCCGCCGCCACCAAGGATGCCGCCGGCCGCCTCTGCGTCGCCGCCGCCACCACCGTGGGGGACAAGGGCTTCGCGCGCACCGAGGCGCTGGTCGATGCCGAGGTCGACCTGATCGTGATCGACACCGCACATGGCCACAACAAGGACGTGTCGCGGGCTGTCGAGCGGGTGAAGAAGCTCTCCAACCGCGTCCAGGTGATTGCCGGCAACATCGCCACCGCCGAGGCGGCCAAGGCGCTGATCGACGCGGGCGCGGACGGCGTGAAGGTGGGCATCGGCCCGGGCTCGATCTGCACCACCCGCGTGGTCGCCGGCGTCGGGGTGCCGCAGCTCACTGCGGTGATGGATGCCGCCAACGAGGCCGCGAAGCACGACGTGCCGGTGGTCGCCGATGGCGGCATCCGCACCTCGGGCGACGTCGCCAAGGCGATCGCGGCCGGCGCCTCCACCGCGATGATCGGCTCGCTGCTCGCGGGTACCGAGGAAGCGCCGGGCGAGACCTTCCTGTATCAGGGCCGCGCCTACAAGTCGTACCGCGGCATGGGCTCGGTCGGCGCGATGGCGCGCGGCTCGGCCGACCGCTATTTCCAGCAGGACGTGAAGGACCAGCTGAAGCTGGTGCCCGAGGGCATCGAGGGCCAGGTGGCGTTCAAGGGCCCGGCCAAGGACGTGATCCACCAGCTGGTCGGCGGCGTGAAGGCGTCGATGGGCTATGTCGGAGCCGCGACGATCGCCGAGTTCCAGAAGAAGGCGCGGTTCGTGCGCATCACCAATGCCGGCCTGCGCGAGAGCCATGTCCATGACGTGACGATCACTCGGGAAGCGCCGAACTACCCGACGCGGTGACGGGCAGGGCGCGATCCCGCGTCCGGACGGGCAGCGGGCTCGCGCCGCCGTCTATGCGATTGCGCGGGCTCGACAAATCGTTACCCTCCGGACGGTGCCAAGTTTCCATGACCTCCGGCCCGTGCCGGCCGACGCCCTGCTTCGACCGCTCCCCGGTTCAGCGCCCGGGATCATTCCCGGCGCGCCGTCCCTGTCGGACGGTTTCTCTCCCGCGCAACTATGGGGAGCGCTTGGGCTGAGCCTGGCGATTTGCGGCGCGCTGCTGTGGAAGGCGCAGCTCGGCGTCGATCTGCTGCGGCCGGGCAACGCACCCTATTTCCTGGCGCTCGCCCTGGCTTTCGCCGTTCGCCCGGTTTTCGGCCGCACGAGTTTCCGCTGGGCGGAGGCGGCGGCCGACTGCGCGGAGTATTTCGCCTTCTTCACCGCCATGGCGCTGATCGGCGCGGTCAGCAGCTATCCGCTGGCGGCGCTGTCGCACGGCTTCGCCGATCCGTGGCTGCAGAGAGTCGACGAGGCGCTGCGCTTCAACTGGCTCGCCTGGTACGAGATGGCCGCCAGGCACCGGAGCCTGCAATTGCTCGGCATGGCTGCCTATCAGAGCATCTATGTGATTCCGGCGGCCTTGCTCGCGGCCTTTGCGATCCGCGGCCAGCGCCGCGAAGCGCATCGCTTTCTCGCCGGTTTCTGGCTGGCCGCATTGATCACGCTGACCCTGTACCTGTTCATGCCGGCGGTGGGGCCGCTCTCCTATCTCTGGAAGGGGCCGATCCCCTATATGCCGAGCAGCGCCATCTGGCAGGAAACGCTCATCCCCCCGCTTCGCGCGCACCAGCTGAGTCGCGTCAATCTCGACGAACTGCGCGGCCTGGTCTCGGCCCCCAGCTTCCATACCGCCTCGGGCGTCCTCTATATCGCCGCGGCCTGGCGCTGCGGAAACCTGCGCTGGCCGCTGATCTGCCTGAGCCTGGCGATGCTGTTGTCGGTGCCGGTGGAAGGGACGCACTATCTGTCGGACATGATCATCGGCGCAGCCGTGGCGCTGGCGGCGCTGATGCTCGCATCCAGGCTGATGGACAGATTCGGGCGCGACACGCCGGGACTCCGCGCGCGCCCGGCATAGGGATGCCTAGGTTGAGTTCTCATATTCCTCCTTCGTCACCCCGGCCTTGCGCCGGGGTCCCGCTGCCTTGCTGACGGAAGAAGAAGCGGGATCCCGGCGCAAGGCCGGGATGACGGTGAAAGATCAGATAGTTGTTCGAGTTCTCAACCTAGGCGCCATAGCCGATCCGCACCTTGCCCGCCGCCTCGGCCGCCACGCGGCGCGCCGCATCGGTATCCCCGGCGAGGGCCAGCGCCACGCCCATCCGCCGGTACGGCCGCGAATTCGGCTTGCCGAAGATCCGCACGTCCACTTCGCCGCCCGGCACCGCCAGCGCCTCGGCCAGCCCGTCATAGGACAGGTCCTCCGCAGCCCGGTCCGCCAGGATCACCGCCGATGCCGAGGGCCCGCGCAGCACGATCGAGGGGATGGGCAACCCCATCACCGCGCGCGCATGCAGGTCGAACTCGCTGAGGTTCTGCGAAATCAGGGTCACCATGCCGGTGTCGTGGGGGCGGGGGGACAGTTCGGAGAAGATCACTTCCTCGCCCTTCACGAAGAACTCCACGCCGAACAACCCATAGCCGCCCAGATCGTCGACCACCTTGCGCGCCATCTCCTGCGCGTCCGCTATGGCGGAGGCGGACATGGCGGCGGGCTGCCAGCTCTCCTGATAGTCGCCGCGCTCCTGGCGGTGGCCGATCGGCGGGCAGAAGAGCACGCCCTGGCGCGTGCGGACCGTGAGCAGCGTGATCTCATAGTCGAAGGCGACGAACTCCTCGACGATCACGCGCTTGCGATCGCCGCGCATGTTCGCGACCGCATAGTCCCAGGCCGCCTCCAGGCCATCGGCCGAGCGCACCGTGCTCTGCCCCTTGCCCGAGGAGGACATGACCGGCTTGATCACGCAGGGCAGCCCGGTGTGGCCGGCCCCGGCCAGCACTTCCTCCAGGCTCTCGGCATAGCGGTATCGCGAGGTGCGCAGGCCGAGCTCGACCGCCGCGACTTCGCGGATGCCGTCGCGGTTCATGGTCATCTGCGTCGCGCGGGCAGAGGGGACGATGGTGACGCCCTCGGCCTCCAGTTCGGCGAGCACCTCGGTGCGGATCGCCTCCACTTCGGGCACGACATAATCGGGCCGGTGCTTCTCCACCGCCGCGCGCAGCAGCGCCCCGTCGAGCATCGAGAACACTTCGAAGCCGTCCGCCACCTGCATCGCCGGGGCGCCCGCATAGGCGTCGCACGCGATCACATGGGCGCCCAGCCGCTTGGCCGAGATCACGAACTCGCGGCCGAGCTCGCCCGAGCCGAGGAGCAGGATCTTTGCCGTGAACGCCATGTGCTTGCCTTCCGATTGGGTTGGCGTGGCTGTGGCGGGATCGGCCGGCAATGTCGAGATTCCGCTGTCAAAGTTGGAGATGTTCTGCTTCTGGTCGGGGTATGCCGAGCGCGATTGCCCCGACCCGCGACCCCTCCCGCACCCGCGCGGAGGTTCAAGCGATTCAACATTTTGTTCAACCGCCCGGTTTGATGTCGTGAACCCCTCGGCGCGTCTCCAGGCTGCCATCGACCTGCTCGACAAGATCACCGATGCCGCCCGCGACCAGGGCGGATCGGCCGACACGATCATCGCCCGCTGGTTCGGCGAGCGCCGCTATGCCGGCTCCAAGGACCGCCGGGCGATCCGTGCGCTGGTCTATGATGCGATCCGCATGCTCGGCGACCGCCCGGAAAGCGGCCGCGCCGCGATGCTGGCGCTGGCCGCGCGCCGGCCCGAGCTGGCGGCCCTGTTCGACGGATCGCCCTATGGTCCCGCGCCGATCGTGCCGGGCGAGCCCGTTGCCGAAGCGGGCGTGCTGCCGGGCTGGCTGGCGGCTGCCTTCCTGGCATCGGACCTCGATGCCGATGAGCAGGGAGCATTGCTCGAGCGTGCCCCGCTCGACATTCGCGTCAACACGCTGAAGGCCGATCCGGCGGCGATCCGGGCGGAGATCGCCGGCGCGGTGCCGCTGCCGGGCCTGCCGGCGGGGCTGCGCGTGCCTTCGGATACGGCGATCGAGCAACTCCCGGCCCATAAGGACGGCTTGCTCGAGGTGCAGGATGCCGGCAGCCAGCTGGTCAGCCTGGCGGCGGGCGCCGGGCGCGGGCAGCGCGTCATCGATCTGTGCGCGGGCGGCGGCGGCAAGACGCTCGCGCTCGCTGCGGCGATGGCGAACCATGGTTCGATCCTCGCCTGCGATATCGACCGCGCGCGGCTTTCCCGGCTGATGCCCCGAGCCGAGCGGGCCGGGGTGTCGATCGCGGAGACCCGCCTGCTCAATCCCAACCAGGAAGCCGCGATGCTCGCCGACCAGGCCGGCCGCGCCGATGTCGTGCTGGTCGATGCACCCTGTTCGGGCACCGGCACCTGGCGCCGCAACCCCGAGGCGCGCTGGCGGCTGACGCCGCAGCGGCTGGACCGATACGTCGCGACTCAGGCGGCGCTGCTCGATATCGCCGCCGATCTCGTCCGCCCCGGCGGCGTGCTGGTCCATGTCGTCTGCTCGCTGCTCGATGCGGAAGGGGCGGGGCAGGCCGAGGCGTTCCTTGGCCGGCATCCGGGCTGGAGTGCCGAGCCGCTGGCGCTCGGGGCCGGCACGCCGCGTGGCCCGGGGCTGCGCTTCACCCCGCTGGGGGACTCGACCGATGGCTTTTTTGTCGCGAGGATGCGCCGGCCATGATAGCGACGGGGCAGATTTCGGAGAATGTGATGCGTTTCACTGCGATTGGGGCAGCCGGTGCGTTGCTGCTGCTCTCGGTTTCCACCTCGCTGATGGCGCAGCGTGCCGACAACCAGATCGATCCGCGCTCGGTGGAACTCGTCAGGCAGGGCCGCGCGGCGCTGGCTGCCGGTAATTTCGAAGGTGCGGGCGATGCGCTGGAAAGCGCGCTGGCGGTGGATCCGCGCAACCGCGAAGCCTATCTCGTCCTCGCCGAGATCGCCCGCAAGAACAGCCTGCCCGGCAAGGCGATCCGCCTCTATCGCGAGGCGCTGAGCCTCGAGCCGAACGACACCGCGGCGCTGCGCGGCCAGGGCGAGGCGATGGTCGCCAAGGGCGCGATGGAGCGGGCGAAGGAAAATCTGGCCAAGATCGAGAAGCTCTGCGCCAAGGGGTGCGCCGATGCGACTCAGCTCTCGGCGGCGATCGCCAAGGGGCCGCCGGTCACCACTGCCCAGGCCGAACCCGCCCCGACGCCGAGCGCCACGCCGACGGCCAAGCCCTGATCCTGCCTGCCCGGGGCCCGATCCTGCTTGCAATGTAGGGTTTCGCCTGCTGGGATTTCCCGGCGGGCCGATCCGGTGCCGTCGCTCTTTGACGAGTTCAACCCAGGGTGCGGGCCAGCCCGGCGAATTCCGCGACGGTCACCGTTTCGGCGCGGCGGCTGGAATCGATGCCCAGCGTCTCCATTGCCTCCAGCGCGCCGGGCACGCCCTTCAGGCTCTGGCGCAGCATCTTGCGGCGCTGGCCGAACGCGGCGGCGGTGAGCGTCTCCAGCGTCTTCAGCCGCACGCCTTCGGGCGGCGTGCCGGGGACGATGTGGACGACCGCGGACATCACCTTGGGCGGCGGCGTGAAGGCCGAGCGGTGGACGTGCATCGCGATCTTCGGAGTCGAACGCCATTGGGAAAGCACGGCCAGCCGGCCATAATGCTCGGTGTCCGGGCCGGCGACGATCCGCTCGGCGACTTCCTTCTGGAACATCAGCGTCAGGCTGGCCCACCACGGCGCCCATTCGGCCGAAAGCCAGCCGACGAGCAGGGCGGTGCCGACATTATAGGGCAGGTTGGCGACGACATGGGGCTTGCCCTGGAACAGCGCGGGCGCGTCCACTTCCAGTGCATCGCCTTCGATGACGCGGAGCTTGCCGGGGAAATAGCTGCCGAGCTCCTCGAGCGCGGGAATGCAGCGTCGGTCACGCTCCACCGCGGTGACGCTGGCACCGCCCTGGAGCAGCGCCCGGGTGAGGCCGCCCGGGCCGGGGCCGACCTCGAACACCTCGGCGCCGTCGAGCTTGCCGGGCACCTTGGCGATGCGGGCGAGGAGCTGGTGGTCGAACAGGAAATTCTGGCCCAGCGCCTTGCTCGCGCTGAGACCATATTTGCCGATGACGTCCCGGAGAGGCGGAAGGCTGGTCACGCCGCGGCTTCGGCCCTGCGCTGCGCGGCGCTGGCGGCCAGCTTGATCGCGGCGATCATCGCCCCGGGATTGGCGGCGTCCTTGCCGGCGATGCCGAAGGCGGTGCCGTGGTCGGGCGAAGTGCGCACGATGGGCAGGCCGAGGGTGATGTTCACGCCCTCGTCGAAATGCAGCGTCTTGATCGGGATCAGCGCCTGGTCATGAGTCGGGCAGAGCGCGGCGTCATAGCCGGCCCGGGCGCGGGCGTGGAACATCGCATCGGCGGCGAAGGGGCCGATCGCGTCGATTCCCTCCTCGCGCAGCCGGGCGATGGCGGGCTGGAGGACGTCGATCTCCTCCCGCCCGATCTCGCCGCTCTCGCCGGCATGGGGGTTGAGGCCGGCAAAGGCGAGCCGGGGGCGCTCGATGCCGAAATTGCGCAACAGGCCGCGCGCGGTGACGCGGGCCTTGGTGAGCACCAGCTCGATGGTGAGCAGCTCGGGCACCCGGGCCAGCGGCTCGTGCACGGTGATCGGCACCACGCGCAGCGTGGGGCCGGCGAGCATCATCACGGCGTTCTCGGGGGAGATGCCGCAGCGTTCGGCGACGAACTCGGTCTGGCCGGGATGGGTGAAGCCGATCTTGTAGAGCTGGACCTTCGATACCGGGCCCGTCACCACGCCGCCGGCGGCGCCGGCATTGGCAAGGCCGACCGCCAGCTCAAGCGACTGGAGCGCCGCCTTCGCGCTGGCCTCGTCGGGGCTGCCCGGGGTGACCTCGCAGGTGTCGCTGACGGCGAGCACCGGGAGCGCGTCGCCAAAGACGCCGGCCGCTTCGTCCGGATTGTTGATGCGCGCCACCGGGCCGTCCCACACGCGCTCGACTGCGCCCGGGCAGCCGATGGCGAAGAAGGGCGCGAGCGAGTGAAGCTCGCGCGCCTTCCATGCCTTGGCGGTGATCTCGGGGCCGATTCCGGCCGAATCGCCCATGGATATGGCGAGCGGCCGGATCACCTCAGCGATATTCGATGAGCGCGTCGCGCCGCAGGTCGCGGAGCATGCGCTGCGCACGCAGATTGGTACGCTTGTCGGCCTCGCCGTCCTGGATCTGCTCGAGCGAGGGCAGGCCGGGAGCCGGCGGATCGTCGCGGCCGCATACGACGAGAACGCGCACGCCGTCCTCGATCGTGCCGAAGGGCTGGGTCACCTGGCCCACCTGCAGCGGCAGGATGATCTGCTGGAGCGCGGGCGGCAGCTCGCCGATCACCACGCCGTCCTTCTCGACCACCTCGGCATTCTGCGCGGCGGCGACGTTGGAGGCATCGCCGCAGCCCTTGATGGCCTGGGTCGCCTGCGCGAACTGGCCGGCGCGCGCCGTGGCCTGCGCCTCGGTCGTGCCCTTGGGGAAGGAAATGGTGATCTGGCGCAGCGAGAGCTTGGCGCCCCGCGGATCGGCCATGCCGACCTTGCGCTTGTCGGCGAGATAGACGACCGTGAAGCCGGTGGTGAGCGGGATCGGACCGGCGACCTGACCGGGCTGCATTTCCTCGACGGCCTTGGTCATCTCGTCCGGCAGGACGCCGGGAGCGAGGCGGACCCAGCCGAGATCGCCGCCCTGGCCCTTGGTCGAGCTCTCCGAATAGGTCTTGGCGAGATAGTCGAACGGCGCGCCTTCCTTCATCTGCTGGATGATGCGCTGCATGCCCGCATAGACTTCCTGCTTACGGTCGTCGGTCGCGTTCATGTAGATTTCGTAGACGTGATATTCCTCGCTGCCCTGCGCGGCCTTGAGGCGGTCGAGAATGGCCTTGGCCTCCTCGTCGCTCACGTTGATGTCCACCTTGCGGCGCAGCAGCCGGCTCCAGGCGACTTCGCCCTCGACCTGCTTGCGCATCGTGCGTTCCGAAGCGCCGACCTCGCGCAGGAAGGCGCGCATCTGCTCGGGCGTCTTCTGGAGGCGGCGCGCGACCGAGGCGAAGCTCTGGTCGATCTCCTTGGGGTCCACCTTGATCTCGTTGGCCTTGGCCTCCTGGATCTGCAGCGTCTCGTCGATCAGCTGGCGCAGGATCATCATGCGATACTGATCGCGCTCTTCCGGCTTCAGGTTGAGCTTGTTGAGCGCGATGATCAGGTTGAGCCGCTGGTCGACGTCGGTGCCGGTCAGCACCGTGTCGTTCACGATGGCGGTGGGCTTGCGGACATTCGGATCGGCCTTGCCGAACAGCTTGAGATCGCGGGGAAGATCGAGCTGGGCGGCGAGCGCCGCTTCCTGCTCCTCCTGCGACGCAGGCGACGGCGCCGGCGTGTTCGGGGCGGTCTGCGCCATGGCGGCGGAGGCCAGGCTGGAGATCGCGAGCGCCAGAACGGACGAGCGGCCTGCGCGGATCGCCTTGGTAACACCAATGTTCACGTGAATCCGTACCCTCAAATCTGCCGGAAGCGTGGCGCTTACTGGCCAATTGTGCCTGAACTTAGGCTTACCGGCGGTTCCCCTCTGCCGCGGAGCCTAGCGTCCGAGATTCTTGAACGCCAGCGTGAACAGATAGGAGTTGCCGCGCGACGCGTCGCCAGTGGTGGCATAGTCGCGCTTCCAGGTGAAGCCCAGCCTCAGGCAATCGTCCTCATAGGTGATGCCGACGCGGTGGCGCACCGGCTCGAACCCGTCGGAGAGTGAGGTCGGGTCCTCCTTGCGGTCGGTGAGGTCGACCAGCGTCGAGCCCGAGATCGACCAGAAGCGCGCGATCTGGACGCGGGCGCCGAGCCGCAGCTCCTCGCGGTCCTGCAGGTCTTCCAGCGACGCGCTGATGTTGCGGTTGAGCCGCAGATAGCCGAGCTGGATATAGGTTGACCGCGAGCCGAGCGTCATGTCGACTTCGTTGCGGCGGAAGGCGAGGTTGTCCTTGTCCAGCCGGTAGCGATGGGTGAAGCTGATGAAGTCGCGGAAGCGGATCACCGTGCGGCCGACGATGTCGGAAACCCGGTCGGTCAGCCCCGTCCCGTCGGGGAACAGCGTGGGGCGCGACGAGATGCGATAGCTCTGGCCGATATTCGCGTCGATCGAGAAGCCCGGCAGATAGAGCGCATAGTCCATGCCCCAGGTGAACCGGGTCGAATCCTCGAACCGGTCATAGCCCGGGAAGCGATTGAGCGCGAAGAGGTTGGAATCCTCCAGATCCACCGCGCGGGCGTCCTCGTTGGGGACTTCCAGATTGGCGATCTTGGGCGAGGCGACAACCTGGAAACGGGGCGTGATTCGCTGAGTGCCGCCGAACAGGCTGCCGACCAGCGGCCATTTCACGTCCACCGCAGCGGCGGCGATGCCGCGGGTGTGGAAGCCGTCCTCGCCGCGATAGCTGACCACGCTGGTCAGGTTCGTGTCCGAGGCGTTGTAGAGGTCGCCCCGGGCATAGGCGGTCAGAGTCACTTCCTGACCCCAATTGGTCAGGCGGCGCAGGTCCCAGCGGGCGCTGGCGAAGGCGCGCTGCGAATCCTGCCCGTCCGAGCGGCCGATCGCCAAAGTGTTGAGCTGGAACTCGAAGCGCCCGCCGACCAGCCCGTCGTCCATCCGACGGCGATAGTCGATCTCGGGCAGGGCATAGGGCTGCAGGCCCTGACGATCGCCGACCCGCAGCGTCTGCACCACCCAGGCGTTTATCGAAAAATAGCTATCGGCATCAATACGTTCTACGCGAATATTATTGCGCAGCCTGTCATCGCGCGAAATGTCGTAGCGACGCAGGAAGGTGCGATCGGTAGTCAGCCGCAGCGAGGCGCTGACGCTCCAGGCCGGATCGAGCTGGAAATTGCCGACCGCGTCGAAATAGCCGCGAAAGTCGTTCTTCGAAGTGGCCGGCGTGACGGGAACCGTCAGATCGTCTGCCCGGCGGCTATAGGTGCCATAGGCGCTGAGCCGGAAGGCGCCGAGCGCATTCAGCTCGCGATAATCGGCCTGCAGCACCGGCAGCACGTTGGTGTAGATGCGCGGCGTGATCGTCAGGTCGCGATTGGGCGCGAAGCTGAGATAATAGGGCAGGGCGAACTGGAAGCCGTTGGTGCGATTGTAGCGCAGGTCCGGCGACAGGATGCCGCTGGCGCTCTCGCCGCCCACCGGGTGCGAGAAGACCGGCAGGGGGATCGTCGCGAAACCGAACACCGAGACACGGGCGCCGGTGTAGCGCAGCCGCTTCGTGTCGGGATCATAGACTACCCGGTCCGCAGTGACTTTCCAGGTCGGCTCCTTGGGGCATCCTTCCGAATCGCCGACCGCGCAGGGCGTGTAGGCGGCGTTGTGGACGATGAAGCTGCCGTCCTCATGGCGCTCGCCGCGCTGGGCGGCAACGCGCCCGCCCGCGTCGAGCACGACCAGCATGTTCTGGACGACGCCGTCCTTCAGCGTGTCGGTCAGCTCGATCTTGTCGCCATAGGCGCTGTCGCCCTGCGGATTGACCAGGACGACATTGCCCTCGGCCACCACCCGGCCCGACTTGCGGTTCCACACCACCTTGTCGGCGCGTAGCCGCTCGCTGCGGCGATAGAGGCGGACATCGCCGGTGGCGGTCACCACGTCCTGCTCATTATCGTATTCGAGCTGGTCGGCAGTGAACTGGATCTGGTCCTCGCCCTCGCCCTCGGGTAGTGCCGTTGGCGACGGGGGCGGCGGCTCGACCGCCGGAGTCTGCAGATTGGGGGTGGCCGCCGGAAGCGGGGCCGGCGCAGGAGCGGGCGCGCGCTGATTCGGCTCGGTCTGCGTCTGCGCGCGCGCTTCGGCCGCCAGGCACAGGCCCAGCGCGGCCGACAGCAGCAAGGCCTTGCGCGTCACTTCGATTCCCACCTTTGCTTCAACTCCCGTGCACGCGGCCCCTACCGCCCTATCGCAGCGGTTGCGCCATCGCAACGTCACGTGCGTTGGCCCGAACGCACGGAAACGCTAACAGGAGCCATGCAGGTCGATTTCTACCATCTGACGCAGCTTCCCCTGGAACGCGCGCTGCCCCGTATCGCCGAGCGCGTGATCGAGGCCGGCGGGCGGCTGCTGATCGTGGCGGGCGAGGCGAGCCAGCGGGCCCGGCTCGACCAGCTGCTATGGACCTATGCGCCCGACAGCTTCCTGCCGCATGGCCAGGCGGGTGGGCCCGACGACGATCGCCAACCGGTGCTGATCGCCGCCGAAGCGGGCACCGCGGCCAATGGTGCGCGCAACGTCGCCCTGGCCGACGGCGTGTGGCGCGAAGAGGCGCTGGGCTTCGAGCGGGTCTTCCACTTCTTCGGCGAGGAGCGGATCGCCGAAGCGCGCATCGCCTGGAAGGCGCTGGCCGACCGCGACGGGGTGGAGCGCAACTATTGGAAGCAGAATGCGCAGGGCCGCTGGGAAAAGGCGGCCTGAGTTGCGGGCGCCGGACGCCCAAAAGCGCTCCAGTAAAGAACAACATCGCGCGACCGGGCAAGCGCGTGCCGGCAGGGACGCTTGCATCGCGCGCCGCCCGGGACTAGGGAGCCGCGACTTTTCCACAACTTCAAAAGCAGGAGCCGCACGGCCATGGCCGCGAACCGGACCTTTTCGATCATCAAGCCCGATGCCACCCGCCGCAACCTGACCGGCGCAGTCACCAAGATGCTGGAGGAGGCCGGCCTGCGCGTCGTCGCCTCGAAGCGCATCCAGATGAGCCGCGAGCAGGCCGAGGGCTTTTACGGCGTCCACCGTGAGCGTCCCTTCTTCAACGACCTGGTCGAGTTCATGATCTCGGGCCCGGTCGTCGTGCAGGTGCTCGAGGGCGAGAACGCCGTGCAGCGCAACCGCGACATCATGGGCGCCACCAACCCGGCCAATGCCGATGCCGGCACCATCCGCAAGGAACTCGCCGAATCGATCGAGGCGAACTCGGTGCACGGTTCGGACTCGGACGAGAATGCCGAGATCGAGATCAACTTCTTCTTCAAGCCGGAAGAGATCGTCGGCTGATCGCCGAGGTTTCTACACCGATTTGGATGCGAAAGGCCGGGGTGGAAACTCCGGCCTTTCTCGTTTCCGGACGGGTGCTGGCTTCGGCGTTCGATGTGAGGGCTTGGCCCGTGAATTTGGAGCCATGGCCCGCCTCTACTTCCGTCACCCCCGGCCTTGCGCCGGGATCCCGCTATCTCGCCAGCGCAAGAAGCAGCGGGATCCCGGCGCAAGGCCGGGGGTGACGAACGAAGAATATGAGTCCCCCAACCTAGCGCATGGCGAGGTGGCCGCAGCCGCGCATCTGGCTAGTGCCCGGCACCAGGCCCTCCGCCGTCACCGTCACGCTGTGCAGGAAGCTGGCGCCCGCATCGTCCTTGCAGGGTTCGCGCTTGATCTCGACGATCACCGGCCGGAGCGCGCCATCTGCCCGAATCTCGCCGCTCAGGACGATCAGGGTGCTCGGCGCGTCCGCCGGCTGGCCCTTGTAGAACAGCTTGAAATCGCTCTGTCGCGAGCCGCTGGCCCAGACGAGATTGGCGTCATGGGCGCCGCCGCCGGTGGAGGTGATGTCGATGCTCCAACCTTCGCCGCCGCCGTTGAAGGCGGGAACCGGGCTCATCTGGCCTCCGCGGAGCTCCGCTGGCGGCCCGGAAGTCGAAGTCGATTGGGTGCAGCCGGCGAGCGCCAGCATCGTCATTGCGATCATCGCGCGCATTCCGAAATCCTCCCTTTGTCGTTTCCCGAAGCTGCAAACGCGGCGCGGGGATCGCGGTTGCCGAGGGCCGTCGATTGCAAAGCCAGGCCTGGCTGTCATGATCGGACGATCAGCATGCGAAAAGGGGGCGCGACCGGATGCGTAGGCTTGGAATTGCGGCGGCGCTGATATCGGTCGCCCTGCCTGGGAATGCCGGGGCGGCGGTGCTGCATCCGAAGGTGGTCATCCTGGGATATTTCGAGACCAGCAAGGCCTATGGCGAGAAGGGCTATTGGGGGGATGCCGACAAGCCGGGCGAACTGCATCACTGGATCGAGGGCCTGAACCTCAAGCGGCGGCTACCGGTCAAGGGGGCGTTCAACCCGGTCTGGGCGAATGCCGACGGATCGATCATCGCAATGAAGATCGGGCCCAACAGCCTGCATCCCGCCGTGAACCTGATGGCGCTGGGCCTGGACGCGAATTTCGACCTTTCCCGCTCCTACTGGCTGATCAACGGCATTGCGGGCGCGTCGCCGGAAACGGGGACCATCGGGGACCTGATCTGGACGGATTTCGTCGTCAACGGCGACGTCGCCCATGAGATCGACGCCCGCGAGATCCCCGCCGACTGGCCGGAGGGATATTTTCCGGCGGGCAAGACCAGGCCCTATCCCGAACCGCGGGTGGCGGCGGGCTCGCCAGAGGATGTCCGCAGCTGGACCGGCCCGTTCCGGACGAACCGCGCGCGGACGGTCACTATGCTGAATGCCTCGCTTGCCCGCTGGGCATACCGGCTGACCGTCCGCATCGCGCTTCCGGACAATGCCGAGATGCGGGCCGTTCGCGAGGAATATGACCAGCCCCGGGCGCGTTCGGCACCGGAAGTGGCGATCGGATCGACGCTCTCGTCGGAGACCTTCTGGCTCGGCGGGCGGCTGGATGCCTGGGCGCGCCGCTGGGTCCCCTATATGACCGACGGCCGCGGGACCTTCCGGACCACCGAGACCAACGACGCCGGGGCGATGGTCGCGCTGTCGGCGCTGGGTCGGGCAGGGCGGGTCGACCCGGACCGGGTCCTGCTGCTCCGCGCGGCGAGCAACTTCGACATGCCTCCCAGGGGCGTGCCGGCATCGGAGCAGCTCGTGCGCGAGGGGCCGCAATCCTTTGCGGGCTATCTGCCGGCGCTGGACGGGCTCTACCAAGTGGGCGTGCCGGTGGTGCGCGAGATCGTTCGCGGCTGGCCGGCCTATTCCAAGGCGCCGCCGAAGTGAGGATGCGGGCCGTGCCACAATCCCGTCGTCACCCCGGCCTTGCGCCGGGGTCCCGCTGTCTTACGGACGGAAGAAGAAGCGGGATCCCGGCTCTAGGCTGGGATGACGGCTTCAAATCAATGACTTATATAGGTTCTCAACCTAGCTGCGCGGCAGGGTGATCGTCGCCACCAGGCCGCCGCCTTCGCGATTGGCGAGGCTGATCTCGCCACTGGCGTCGCGGACGATGGCGCGGGCCAGCGCGAGACCGAGGCCGGCGCCGCCGGTCTCCCGGTTGCGCGATTCCTCGAGGCGAGTGAAGGGATCGAAGACCTTCTCCAGCTTCTCCGGCGGGATGCCGGGCCCACGATCGCAGACTTCGATCGCGACGCGCTGCTCGCCCGGGCGGAGATGAACCTCGGCGCCGCCGCCATATTTGACGGCATTCTCGATCAGGTTGCGCACTGCGCGGCGCATCAACGCGGGGCGCAGGTGCATGCGCAGCCGGGGTGCCTCCTCGAAGGTCACCTCCCGGCCGAGATCGCGGAAATCCTCGACCACGGCGTCGATCAGCGCCGAGAGATCGACATCGGTGGGCGGCTCGCTCGGGCGCCCGAGCCTGGCGAGGCTGAGGATGTCGTCGAGCGTGCGGTTCATCTCGTCGATCGTGTCGGCCATGCGGGAGCGATCGTCCTCGTCCTCGACCGATTCGATGCGGACCCGCAGCGCGGCGAGCGGTGTGCGCAGGTCGTGCCCGATCGCGCCGAGCATGCGGTCCTTCTCGTCGAGCATGCCCGTCACCCGGGTGCTGAGCGCGTTATAGGCGGCGATCACCGCGCGCACGTCGCTCGGGCCGCTTTCCTCGACTGGCCGGGCACCATCGCCGGGATGGAAATCGCGCGCGGCGGTGGCGAGCTTGCGCAGCGGCCGGGCGATGCGGTGGCCGGCCCAGAGGACGGGCAGGAGCACGACGATATAGAGGATGAGCGTCTGGGCGAGCAGCTGCAGGATCAGGGTGCGCTCCGAGCGCGGCCAGGCCGAGCTGAGCGAGAGCCAGCCCTTGCCGGGCAGCTCGACCGCCACCATCAGCTCGGCGCCCATGCGGCGGAGGCGATCGGCGCGGGCGGGGTCCATGCGCTTGAGCAGCGGGCGGCTGCCGTCGATCGGCCGGACCACGGCGACGACCTGCCCGATGGCGACGCCGCCATCGGTGAGCCCGCGGCGAAAGTCGCGTTCGATGTCGCTGCGGCGGACGAGCTCGGCGGGGATCGGGTTGACGGGGCCGAAATCGACGCGCCCGCGCAGCTGGCGGCGCCCCTCATGCCCGCCGCGCCGTTCGGCCATGCCGGGCGCGTCCGGGCGCGGGTTCACCGGCGCGCCGAGCCGCTCGGCTGCGTCGATCAGCCGGGTGACGGTGGGAACGATCACCTGGGCGAAGCGGGCGTTCTGGCGCTCGCGGACGAGGAAGCCGAAATTGATCGCCTGGGCGACGAACAGCGCCACGGCGACGAGCAGGGCGATCTGGCCGGGGAGCGAGCGGGGGAAGAGGCCGGTCATCGGGAAGCCGGGATCTCGTGCCTCAGGCCGGTCGCTTGCCGCCTGAGATCCCGCGCCGGATCGGGGCCGGGGTCGCCGGGATGGCGGATGGAGGTCACAGCCGCGTAACTTCGGCCGCCAGCGTGTAGCCGCCGCCCCAGACGGTCTTGATGATCGCCGGGTTGCGGGGATCGGGCTCGATCTTCTTGCGCAGGCGGCTGACCTGGTTGTCGATCGCGCGGTCGAAGGCGGCGGCCTCACGGCCCTGGGTCAGGTCGAGCAGCTGGTCGCGGGTGAGCACCGCGCGGGGCCGGGTAACCAGCGCGTGGAGCAGGCTGTATTCGCCGGTGGAGAGCGGAACCGAGACGCCCTCACGGTCGACCAGGGCGCGCTCGCCGGTCTTGAGCACCCAGCCGGCAAAGGCGAAGCTGCCCGCATCGGGCGCGTGCTGGCGGGTGCCGCCGGCCTGGAGCCGGCGCAGCACCACCTTGATCCGGGCGGCGAGCTCGCGCGGCGAGAAGGGCTTCACGACATAGTCGTCGGCACCCATCTCGAGCCCGACGATGCGGTCGGTCTCCTCGCCCCGCGCGGTGAGCAGGATCACCGGCGTGTCGCTGCTCTCGCGGATATGGCGGCAGAGCGACAGGCCGTCCTCGCCGGGCATCATGATGTCGAGCACCACCAGATCGATGGCATAGGCGGCCATGCGGGCGCGAGCGCCCTCGGCATCGCCGGCCTGGGTGATCCGGAAACCCTGCTTGGTGAGATACTGGGCGAGCGGCTCGCGGATCGAGCGTTCATCCTCGACGAGCAGGAGATGCGGCGTGTCCGGCATGTCGGGTTCGTAAGTCATGGGCATGCCGCAAGACAAGGGGTGCCCGGGCGGGTGAGGAGGCAAACCCGCCCGGGCCAGAGCGGGCGGGCTCAGTTGCTCTCCGAGCCGCCCGGCGGGGGACCGCGACGTTCCATCCGCGCGCGCATCGCCGCGAACTCGGCCTGATCGATCTTGCCGTCGTGATTGGTGTCGAGCCGGTCGAAGCGGCGCTCGGCCTGGGCCTGCATGTCGGCAAGCGTCATGTCGCCGGCCATGCCGCGACCGCCACCACCCCCGGGGCGCGCGGCGGCGCGCTCCTCCGGGCTGACCTTGCCGTCATGGTTGGTGTCGAGCCGCGCGAAGCGGGCGGCGACATCGGCCTGGAACTCTTCCTTGGTGATCGCGCCGTCATGATTGGTGTCGAGCCGGTCGAACATCCCGCCGCCGGGCGGGGGTGGGGCCGGCGGGGCGTCCTGGGCGAAGGCCGGGGCGCCAAGCAGCGTCGCGCCGAAGGCGGCGGCGAGAAGGAACTTCTTCATCGGGGTCGAACTCCTGTGTTCCGGGGGTGTCGCCCCGACAGGATTCGATTTCTGGACAGCAGCTGTCGCATGGATTTGTCATGCGCCCGGGAAACTGTCGCAAATTGTCTCAGCCGAAGATCGCGACTCCCTGCATCGCCTCGGCGACGGGTTCGCCTGCCGCGTTCCAGATCGCCATGCGCTGGGTGGAATAGCCGTGGTGCGCGGTGTCGGCGGTGGCGTGGAGCAGCCACCAGCCATCGGTGGTGCGCGGCTCGGCGGTCTGGAAATTGATCTGCCAGTTCAGCGAGCTGAGCGGCGTGCGGCGCTCCTCGATCAGCTTGAAGGCGGCGGGCGGCAGCGCATCGCCGATCGCCATCAGCTCGACGAACGGGTGAAGGCCGGCGGACGCGCGCAGCCGGGCCCAGCGCAGCCATTCGGCCGGGCCGGTGCCCTCCCGATGGTCCTGGAAGTTGAAATTGCCGGTGAAGAAGTCCTCGGGCCCCGTATAGAGCTCGGCGTCCGGCGCCGGCGGGGGCAGGGGCGCGCGCGGCGCCGTGTCATGGGCGAGGGCCGAGGCGAGCGGCGCCATGAACACGAACGTGGCGCGCAGGCCGAGCCCCGCCTCCGAGGCGACGTCGGACTGGAGGAAGGCGGCGTTGCGGCCGCGGCGGAGCTTCGTCGCGGTGACGGTCACGTCGCCGGCGAGCGGGCCGATAAAGGCGATCTGGGCCGAGCGGAGCGGAGGCAGGTCGGGCTCGGCCTCGAGCGCGGCCTGAAGCGCGAGCGCGGCGGAGAGGCCGCCATAGGCGGTGCGGCCCTGCATCCAGTCGGCGGGGACGGCGGTGGCGAGGCCGCCGCCGGTGCGTGCTGCCCCGGCCAGGATGTCCGCTAGCGGCGTCATCCGGCCGCGTACCGGTCGCGCAGCTCGCGCTTGAGGACCTTGCCGATCGCGTTGCGGGGCAGCTCGTCGAGCTTGACGAGATCCGCGAGGCGCTGGGTCTTGCCGACCCGGGCATTGAACCAGGCGAGGACTTCGGCCGAGTCGCCCGGGCCGGTGAAGAAGCCGACCGGCGTCTCGCCCCATTGCTCGGAGGGGATGCCGACCACCGCGCAATCCGCCACGCCGGGGTGCGCGACCAGCTCCGCCTCGAGGTCCGAGGGATAGATGTTGAACCCGCCCGAGATGATCAGGTCCTTCTTGCGGTCCATCAGGATCAGGAAGCCGTCCTCGTCGAAGCGGCCGACATCGCCGTGGCGGATATAGCGATTGCCCTCGGCGTCGTGCCAGCTGGCGTCGCGGGTGGCCTCGGCGCGGCCGTGATAGCCGCTCATCATCGCGCCCGAGCGGCCGACCACTTCGCCCATCTCGCCCTGCGGGACTTCGTTGCCCGCCTCGTCGATCAGGCGGATGTCCTGCCCCGGCAACGGCGTGCCGACGGTGTGGAGCTTGGTGGGGTGCATGTTGCAGAGCAGGGCAGTGGTGCCGCCGCCCTCGGTCATCCCGTAATATTCGACGAGCAGCCCCGGCCAGCGGGCGAGCACATCGGCCTTCAGCGCCGCGGAGAAGGGCGCGCTGGTGCAGGTCTTGAGGGCGAAGCTCGACAGGTCGAAGCTGTCGAAATCGGGCAGCGCCATGATCCGCTGATACTGGACCGGCACGAGCATCGCATGGGTGGCCCGGTGCTTCGCCGCCTGCGTCACGAAGGTGCGCGCGTCGAACTTGCCGAGCAGCACCGCGGTGCCGCCCCAGGCGATGGTGGGGATGAAGCTGACCAGCGTGGTGTTCGAATAGAGCGGGGTGGCGATCATCGTCACCGCATTGGCGAAGCCGCCGGGCGCGCGGGCGATGTGGATCCACCGCATCGCCTGGGGCTGGACGATGCCCTTGGGCACGCCGGTGGTGCCGGAGCTGTAGATGATGTTGAACGGATCGTCGGGGCCGATCTCGACCGGTACGGGCCTGCTGCCCTCCGGCGCCAGGAAGGCGTGGAAAGCGATGCCCGCATCGCCATCGTCGAGCGCCACCCGCTGCGCCGCGACGGCCGCGTCGCCCAGCGCCTTCGCTCCGGTGGCATCGAGGAACAGGATCCTCGCCCCGCAATCGGCGATCATCGCGGCGAGCTGCGCCGGCGTGGCCGAAGGCTGGAGCGGCGTGGGAACGCAGCCGGCCCGCAGCGCGCCGAAAAAGGCACAGGCATATTCGATCGACGGCGCGCCGAGGATCGCGACCGCTTCGTTCCTGGCCAGCCCTTCGCGCTGAAGCGCCGCGGCAACACGGTCGAGCATCGCGTCGAGCGCGGCATAGCTGATCGCCCGGTCCTCGCAGATCATCGCCGGCTTGTCCGGCCGCTCCTCCGCATGGCCGCGGATCAGATCGGACAATGTGGCGAATTCGCCGGCGAGCATCGCTTCGGTACGCATAGCTTCTCCCCCGTTCCCGGCACGCCTAGAAGAGCGCCGGGACGAAGGCCATACGCATTTTTCGAAAAAATGCTCAATCGCCCGGTTGCGGTGCCTCGGCAGGGGCGGGGCGCATATGGACGAACAGCGCGATGATCAGCGCGGCGCAGGCCATCAGCGTGCCCGCGACCAGGAAGGCCGCGCCGTCGAAGCCGCGATGCGAGCCCGCCGCCAGCGCCTGGGTGGCGATCAGCGGGCCGAGGATCGCCGCGACGTTGTTCATGCTCGAGATGCCGCCCTGCAGCGCGCCCTGGTGCGAGGCGCCGACCATGCCCGACAAGGTGCCGTTGAGCGCCGGATAGGCGAACGCCCCGAAGGCGCCGACCAGGAAGAAGGCATAGACCTGCCAGCCCTGCTGGATGAAGGCATAGGAGAAGAGCGTGAACGAGGCGGCGCAGAGCGCGATCAGCGCCGCCCCGCGCTCGCCGAACCGCTTGATCACCCGGCCGGTGAGCAGCGCCTGCACCAGCACGGTGAGGAAGCCGACATAGGCGAGCGACCAGCCGATCGCAGTGGCATCCCAGCCGAAGCGGATCGCCGCCCAGAAGGACCAGGTGGACGGATAGACGGTGCCGGCGAGCTGCCAGAAGAACCAGGCGAGCAGCAGCGGCCCGGCATTGCCGGCATGGAAGAGCGGGCGGAAGGCGCCGACGATGTGCGCGTCCGACCAGCGGAACGGGCGGCGGTTCTCCTTCGCCAGCGTCTCGGGCAGGAAGAAGAACATCACCGCCGCGTTCAGCGCGGCGCAGATCGCGGCGATCAGGAAGGGCGCGCGCAGGCCGAGCACCGAGCTGATCCCGCCCAGCGCCGGCCCCAGGATGAAGCCGACACCGAATGCCGCGCCGACCAGCCCGAACACCGCGCTGCGCTTCTCGGGCGGAGTCACATCGGCGATCACCGCGCTCGCCGGGCCGAAAGTGGCACCCGCGATGCCGGCGATGACCCGGCCGACGAACAGCCACGCCAGGCTGGGCGCGGCGGCCATCAGCGCATAGTCGATCGCGAAGGCCACCATCGACAGGATCAGCACCGGGCGGCGGCCATAGCGATCGCCCAGATTGCCGAGCACCGGGCCGGCGAAGAAGCCGGCGATGGCGAAGGCGGCGAGCATCCAGCCGGCGATGCGGGTCGCGGCATCGAGCTCGACATGGCCGAGCTCGGTGACGAGCGCGGGAAGCACCGGCATGACGATGCCGAAGCCGATCACGTCGATGAGCACGGCGATCAGCACGATCGGCACCGCGCGATGTTCGAACTTCATGATTATCCCCTTTGCGGGCCCTTTAGCAGAGAAGGGCGATGTCGCCATGCGGAATGGCGCAAGAACATAATGGGAACTTTGGCGACATGGCAAGGGGCATGGCAAGTACCCGTCATCCCGGCGAAAGCCGGGATCTCCCGCGAGGGCGCCGGGCAGGAGCCGCACCAGATTCCGGCCTTCGCCAGGATGACGGATAGGGAGCGAAGCCAAGGATTGCGGGACGACGGATGCGGCGCGGGGAAGATTGGCTTGACGCCCGCCCAGCCGTACCGCAAATTCGAAAGGACAAGAACATCCGGAGAGTGTGATGGCCACGGCCCCCGATATCGATGCCCCGGCGAATCCCCTGGATACGTTTCGCGCTGAGGCCCGCGCCTGGATCGCGGCCAATTTCCCGCCCGGCCTGAAGGGCAAGGACAATGCGATGTCCGCGATCGAGGGGCCGCACGAGAATTCGCCCGAGGAAGCCGCCTGGCAGCAGGCAATGGGCGACAAGGGCTGGGGCGTGCCGACCTGGCCGAGCGAATATGGCGGCGGCGGGCTGAGCCGGGCCGAGGCGCGGGTGCTCCAGGAAGAGATGCAGCGCGCCGGCGCCTGGAACCCGATCGGCGGCATGGGCGTGATGATGTTCGGCCCGACCCTGCTCGAATATGGCACGGAGGAACAGAAGCGCGAGCATATCCCGGCGATCGCCAAGGGGCTGGTGCGCTGGTGCCAGGGCTATTCGGAGCCGGGCGCGGGTTCGGACCTGGCCTCGCTCCAGACCTTCGCCGAGGATCATGGCGACCATTATGTCGTCAACGGCCAGAAGACCTGGACCAGCGGCGGCCAATGGGCGGACAAATGCTTCATGCTCGTCCGCACGGACAAGACGAAGAAGCATGAGGGCATCACCTTCCTGCTGGTCGACATGGATACGCCGGGCGTGGAAGTGAAGCCGATCCGGCTGATCTCGGGCAGCTCGCCCTTCTGCGAGACCTTCTTCACCGATGTGAAGGTTCCCAAGGCCAATCGAGTGGGCCAGGAAGGCGAGGGCTGGACGATCGGCAAGCGGCTGCTCCAGCACGAGCGCTCCAGCCTGTCGAGTGGCGGCTCGGCCGCGGGCCGGATGTTCGCGGGCGCTTCGCTGGGGCAGATCGCCAAGAAGTTCGTCGGCGTGGACGGCGAGGGCCGGATCGCCGATGCCGATCTGCGCAGCCGCATCGCCCGGCACGAGATGGACCTGCGCAGCTTCCTGCTCACGCTGCGGCGCACCGCGCTGGAGGCCAAGTCGAACCAGGGGCCCAGCGCCGCCACCTCGATCATGAAGAATGTCGGCGCGCGGATCATGCAGGAGCGCTCCGAGCTGCTGATCGAGATCCGCGGCCTGGCCGGCCTGGGCTGGGACGGCGACGGGTTCGAGGAGGATGCGCTGAAGGATGTGCGCAGCTGGCTCTTCGGCAAGGCGGTGTCGATCTATGGCGGCTCGACCGAGATCCAGAACAACGTGATCGCCAAGCGCATCCTGGGGATGCTGGATCATCAATAGTGCCGTCGCCCCGGCGAAAGCCGGGGTCTCAGGCCGCCAGCGCGCGGCTTGCGGCACGAGATCCCGGCCTTCGCCGGGATGACGAGGATAACGAGATGGCAATCCTGACCGAAGAACAGACGATGCTGCGCGACATGGCGCGCGAATGGGCGGACAACGAGGCCCCCGTCACCGCCTTTCGCAAGATGCGCGATGCCGCCCCGTCCGCCGGCTATGACGCGGAGATGTGGCGGGCCCAGGCCGAAATGGGCTGGGCGGGCATCCTGGTGCCCGAGGCGCAGGGCGGCGCCGGGATGGGCTATGTCTCGCTGGGCCTGGTGCTCGAGCAGCTCGGCCGCAACCTGGTCGCGACGCCGCTCGCCAGCGCCGCGGCGGCGACCAGCGCCATCCTGATGGGCGGATCGGACGCGCAACAGGCCGCATGGCTGCCGCAGATCGCGGCGGGCGAGCTGGTCGCCACGCTGGCGATCGACGAGGGCCCGCGTTTCGATCCCGCGAAGATCGCGACGAAAGCGCAAGGCGGCAAGCTCAGCGGCGTGAAGGCCTTTGTGCCCGAGGGCGACAGCGCGCAGCTGTTCGTCGTCGCGGCGACGGATGGGCTGTATCTCGTCCCGGGCGATCCGGGCGTAACGCGTTCGCCGCGGCACCTGACCGATGCGCGCAGCCATGCGCAGGTGACGTTCGACAATGCTCCGGCCGAGGCGCTGGGCGGCGGCGCGGAGCTGATCGGGCAAGTCGCGGACCGCGCGGCGGCGGCGGCGAGCGCCGAGATGCTCGGCATGGCCGAGAGCGCCTTTGCCCAGACCAACGACTATCTGAAGACCCGCGTCCAGTTCGGGCAGGTGCTGGCGAGCTTCCAGGCGCTGCAGCATCGCATGGCCAGGATGTTCACCGAGCTGGAGCTGTGCCGCTCGGCGGTGGAGGGCGCGCTGGAGGCGATCGACAGCGGCCGCGCGAACGTGGCGCAGGAAGTGAGCCTGGCCAAGGCGGTGGCGAACGAGACGCTCCATCTGGTCAGCCGCGAGATGATCCAGCTCCATGGCGGCATCGGCATGACCGACGAGCATGACGCGGGCTTCTACCTGAAGCGGGCGCGGGTGCTGGAAGCGCAATGGGGCAATGCCGCCTGGCACCGCGACCGGTTCGCGCGGTTGAACGGGTACTAGGGCCACGATTCAATCGGCAAAGCCCGTCGTCCCCGCGCAGGCGGGGATCCAGGATAGTTCGGGACAAGGATGCTGCCAGGCGAGCGCTCCCGGGAGCGCGCAGGACTCGACTGCGCGCAAGCCGCCCGTGGCCCTGGATCCCCGCCTGCGCGGGGATGACGAGGGAGCCGCGGAGATGGTGAAAGAATCAAAGCCTTGATCGGGTCCTGACCCTAGGTTGGGGACTCGCTATTCCTCCTTCGTCACCCCGGCCTTGCGCCGGGGTCCCGCTGCCTTGCTGAGGGCAGAAGAAGCGGGATCCCGGCGCAAGGCCGGGATGACGGTGGAAAACGGATACTCGTTTGGGTTCTCAACCTGGGCGCGCGACCCAATCATCAAACTCCGTCATCCCCGCGCAGGCGGGGATCCAGGGTAGTTCGGGACAAGGATGCTGCCAGGCGAGCGCTCCCGGGAGCGCGCGGGACTCGAATGCCCGCAACCCGCCCTTGGCCCTGGATCCCCGCCTGCGCGGGGATGACGAAGGTGGTTTGGGTCTGGCGACCCCGGGCCCGATCCGGGGTGCGATTTCATGCCGTATCGCGCCTTCGTCTGGGATCCCGGCCTTTGCCGGGGTGACGGTTATGGCGTGAGACCGCAAAGCGTCCCCAATTTTTCGAAGATCGATTCGGCTGGGGGAAGAAGACATAACCCAGCAATATATGACATTTGCGCAACACTGCTGAGTTAGTCCCCTTTTGCAACCTTTGTTCTGCTTGACGTCCCTCGGGGACCTGTCAGTATTCGAGGATAGGGTATGGAGCCGCCAAAGTGCTCTGGCCCGTGGTGGGAGAGATGATGATGATGCGGTTACGCCTTTTGTCGTGCGTTGCTGTTCCTGCGCTCAGCTTTGCTCTGGCGGCCCCTGCCTTCGCGCAGGACACCCAGACCCCGGCCGACGCGACTGCCCAGAACCAGACCGAGCAGAACACGGGAACCCGCGATCCCAACGAGATCGTCGTCACCGCCCAGGGCCGCGCCCAGGTGCTCGCCGACGTGCCGCTCGCCGTCTCGGCGGTGACCGCCACTCAGCTCGAGCGCACCGGCGCCAACGACATTCGCGCGCTCAACCAGGTCGCGCCGTCGCTGCTCGTCTCCTCGACCGGCAGCGACGCCAACACCTCCGCCCGCATCCGCGGCGTCGGCACGGTGGGCGACAATCCGGGCCTGGAAAGCTCGGTCGCGACCTTCATCGACGGCGTATATCGCTCGCGCACCGGCCTGGGCCTGAACGACCTGGGCGAGATCGAACGCATCGAAGTGCTGCGCGGGCCGCAGGGCACGCTGGGCGGGCGCAACGCCTCGGCCGGCATGCTCAGCGTCACCACCAAGGGGCCGGAGTTCACCTTTGGCGGCATGGCCGAGGCCACCTATGGCAATTATGACGCGTGGCGCCTGCAGGGCGCGGTGACCGGGCCGCTGACCGAGCAGCTCGCCTTCCGCCTCGACGGGCTCTATTCCAAGCGCGACGGCTTCTATCACGACGTCAATACCGGGCGGGACATCAACAATCGCGACCGCTATCTCGTCCGCGGCCAGCTGCTGTTCCAGCCCAGCTCCGATCTCTCCGTCCGCCTGATCGGCGACTATAGCTATCGCAAGGAAGATTGCTGCGCCGCCGTCTATGCGACTGCCGACGTGTCGCAGGCCAATGCCTATGTCTCGCCGACCAATCCGGGGCTGATCGCGCCGGGCACGCCGGTGGCGACGGTGCTGACCGGGATCACCGGCACGACCTTCGCGCAGTATTTCCCGGGCTATAACGACGCCTATTCGCGCCGCATCGCGACCAGCGCCAACCGCTCCTATACCGGCAAGACCAAGGACTGGGGCTTCTCGGCCGAGGTCAACTGGAACCTGGGCGGCGCCGAGCTGACCTCGATCACCGCCTATCGCGACTATGACAATACCCAGGCGGCCGATGCCGATTACGGCCTGGCCGACATCCTCTATTTCGGCCCGAAGAGCGGCCGCCAGTTCAAGACCTTCACCCAGGAGCTGCGCCTGCATGGCGAGGCCTTTGGCGGCAAGCTCGACTGGCTGGTGGGCGGCTATTACGCCCATGAGGACCTGGACACGAAGAGCGAGCTCAAGTTCGGCAACGATTATGGCCGGTTCGCCGCCTGTCGCGTCGTCTATGGCTCGTTCAGCGCCTTCTACAATCCGAACAATGTCGGCTGCCTGTCGCCCACCGGCGTGGCGGTGCTGAGCAACACGCTCGGGCCGCTCGGCGCGGCGGGGTCGGCGATGGTGCAGGGGCTGCAGCGGCTCGACACGGTTCGCAACGTCGGCGACGACACGGCGAACTTCGACCAGACCAGCTCGAACTTCGCCTTCTTCACGCACAACATCTTCCACGTCACCAGCAAGGTGGATCTGACGGTGGGCCTGCGCTACACCAACGAGACCAAGAAGCTGAACGCGAACTTCAACAATACCAACACGATATGCCCGGTGCAGCAGACGAACCTGCTGCCCTATATGGGCGTGGCCGCGCTGGCGCCGCTTGCGGGCGGCATCATCACGCTGAGCTGCCAGGGCGGCTCGTCCTCCGCGCTCAATGGGCTGACGCTGAACGACCAGCGCAAGGAGAACAAGTTCACCGGCACGGCGATCCTGTCGTGGAAGCCGGTCGACAACATCCTGCTCTATGCGAGCTATTCGCGCGGCTACAAGGCGGGCGGCTTCAACCTGGATCGTTCGGCCTTCAAGAACCCGAACCCGGCCCAGCCGCTGCCGATCTTCCCGATCAGCCTGGCCAATGCCGGCTATTATGCCGATGTGCTCCAGTTCGAGGAGGAAACAGTCACCGCCTATGAAGCGGGCATGAAGCTCTCGACCCGGGGCTTCAACCTGAACGTTGCGGGCTTCCGCCAGGAATTCAGCAACTTCCAGCTGAACACGTTCAACGGCACGGTCTATCTCGTCCAGAACATCAATGGCTGCAAGGTCAGCCTGAACGGCGGCGACCGCGACCTGAGCGCGACTACCGGCGCCTGCCCGTCGAACCAGATCAAGCCGGGCGTGGTCTCGACCGGTTTCGAAGTCGAGATGGCCATGTCGCCGGTGCGCGACCTGAACTTCAACTTCGGCGTGACCTATGCCAAGACCAAATACGCCAACAACCTGGTCGGATCGAGCAGCGGCGCGCCGCTCGATCCGGCGCTGCGCCTGCTGCCGGGCCAGCTGCTCTCGAACGCGCCCGAATGGGTGGTGACGAGCTCGGCGGGCTGGACGCCTTCGCTGGGCGGATCGCTGCGCGGCCTGCTCTATGTCGATGCCCGCCTGGCCGACCGCTACAATACCGGCTCGGACCTGTTCCCGCAAAAGGAGCAGCAGAGCTTCGTGGTGGTCAACGGCCGTATCGGCATCAGCGGCAACGACCAGCTCTGGGCCCTGGAGCTCTGGGTCCAGAACGCGACCAAGGCCAATTACATGCAGGTCGGCTTCAGCTCGCCCTTCCAGGCGGTGAGCACCACGCCGACGACGGGCTATCCGGGCGGGTCGCAGATCTTCTCGGCCTATCTCGCCGAGCCGCGGACCTATGGCATCACGCTGCGCTCGCGCTTCTGACGCCGGAGGGAGAAATGGGGACGGGCCCGCGGAGCGATCCGCGGGCCCGTTCGCCGTTTCAGGCGCGGTTCAGCCGGGTGGGCGGAAGGCGAGGGGGAGATGATCGTGGAGAAATGCCGCATGCGCTCGTGCCTGTTGCCCCTGTTCGCCTTGCTCGTACCGGCCCCGGCCCTTGCCCAGGCGGCGCCGGCGCCGGAATGTGCGGTCCGCGTCCAGTTCGGCAGCTATGCGATGGGGATCGACCGGCCCGCCTTCGAACGCGTGCGGGCGCTGCTCGCGCGCGATCGCGGGGTGCGGGCGGTGGACCAGCAGCATTGGGGGCGGGAAGGGGAGACGACGCTCTGCGTGCGGACGCGCCGGCCGGGCGATGCGCGGCGGCTGTTCGGGCGCGTGACGGCGGCGCTGCCCGCCAAGCCGCGCGGGCCGATCACGGTGGAGGCGCGCGGCGGCCTGCGCTTCGAGGTACCGCGACGGCAAGAACGCTAAATCGTGCATAACCGTGCGCGTTGACTCGCATGTTTATGCACGTTAATGCCGATTCATGATTGTTGATCCCCCCAATGCGCGGCGCGATGCGATTGCCGCGCGCCTTGCCGACGGGCAGCCGGTCTCGGCCGGCGCCCTGGCTGCCGAGTTCGCGGTTTCGGAAGACGCGATCCGGCGCGACCTGCGGGCGCTGGCCGCCGAGGGCAAGTGCCGGCGCGTCTATGGCGGAGCGTTGCCGGTCTCCCCGATCTCGGCGCCGATGGCGGCGCGGATGACGGGCGATCAGGGGCACAAGCATGCGCTTGCCCGCGCCGCCGCGACGACGATCCGGCCGGGCGAGTTCCTGTTCCTCGACAGCGGCAGCACCAACCTCGCGCTGGTCGAGTTCCTGCCCGAGGACAGGGACCTGACCATCGCGACTAATGCGATCGACATCGCCGCGGCGGCGCTGCGGCGGCAGGACCTGACGCTGATCCTGCTGGGCGGCGAGGCCGATCCGATCATCGGCGGCTGTGTCGATGCGGTGGCGCTGCAGGCGCTGATGCAGATGCGGTTCGACCGGGCATTCATCGGCGCCTGCTCGGTGTCGGAGGAAGGCGTGGGGGCGGCACAGCTCGCCGATGCGACCTTCAAGCGCGCCGTCGTCGCCCGGGCGGCGCGCACGGTGGCGCTGATCGCCAGCGACAAGCTCGGCCGCGCCGCGCCGCACCAGGTCGCGGCACTGGGCCAGATCGATCTGCTGGTGGTCGAAGCGAGCGCCTCGGCCGCGCAGCGCGCCGCGCTCGATGCGGCCGGGTGCCGCGGCATCCTCATCGCCGATCCCGCCTGAGCCGGAGCATTTCATGACTTCCGCCGATCGTCCGGCCACGCGGCTGGCCACGCGCCTTTCCTTCCTGGTCGCCGGATTCGGGATCTCCTGCTGGGCGCCGCTGGTGCCCTTTGCCAAGGCGCGCCTGCATATCGACGCCGCGATGCTGGGGGTGCTGCTGCTCTGCATCGGCATCGGCTCGATCGCGGCGATGCTGGCGACCGGGCCGCTCAGCGCGCGCTATGGCGGCAAGCCGGTGATCGTGACGAGCGGCATCGCGCTCGCAGTGATCCTGCCGCTGCTGACCGTCGCCGCGACACCCCTGGCGCTGGGCGGCGCGCTGCTGCTGTTCGGCGCCGCGCTCGGCTCGCTCGACGTGGCGATGAACGTGCATGCGGTGGAAGTGGAGCGCGCGGCGGACCGGCCGCTGATGTCCGGCTTCCATGCGCTGTTCAGCATCGGCGGCTTTGCCGGTGCCGGGCTGATGACGATCTTCCTGTCGCTGAAGGTGAGCGCGCTGGCCGGCAGCCTGGTGTGCGCGGGGATCATGCTGGCGGCGATGCTGGTCGCCTGGCCCCGATTGCTGCCGGCCATGCAGGGCGAGGACGGGCCGCTGTTCGTGCGGCCGCACGGCGTGGTGGTGCTGCTGGCGGTGCTCGCCATGGCGACCTTCCTGGCCGAAGGCGCGATGCTCGACTGGAGCGCGCTGCTGATCACCCAGATGGGGCTGGTCGGCGCGACGCAGGGCGGGCTGGGCTATATCCTGTTCGCGATCGCGATGACGGGCGGGCGGCTGCTGGGGGACTGGCTGACGGCGCGGCTGGGCGATTACCGCACCTTGCTCGGCGGCGGGCTGGTCGCGGTCGCGGGCTTCGTGGTGCTGCTGAGCGTGCCGGTCGCGCCGGTCGCCCTGGCGGGGTTCCTGCTGATCGGACTGGGGGCGTCGAACATCGTGCCGGTGCTGTTCCGCCTTGCCGGGGCGCAGACTCATATGCCGCCGGCCCTGGCGATCGGCGCGATCACCACGCTCGGCTATGCCGGCATTCTCGCCGGGCCGGCGGCGATCGGCCTGGTGGCGGAGGGGGTGGGGCTGCGCGCCGCCTTCTGGATGCTGGCGGTGCTGCTCCTGCTGGTTCCCTTCACCGCCCGGCGGACGGCAAGGGTGGCGCATTCGGCCTGAAGCGATGCCGGCGCCTCGCACAAGGGCTATTGCGACTAGCTTGCAATAGCATCTCGTCGCTGCTAGCGGCTCCCGCGAACAGGGCCGGCCCATGGCGGCACGGCGAAACTCCCGGGGGTCCATCCATGGCCGTGCGCGCGCGCCTTTCGCTGCTTTCCTTGCCGTTGCCGGCGCTTGTCGTGGCGATGCCGCCCGTCGCCCATGCCCAGCAGGCCGAGCCGCGAAAGGATGCGGAGAATTCCGAGGAGATCGTCGTCACCGCGGCGCGCACGATGCTGCCGCCCAACGCGCTGCCGCTCACCATCGACGTGATCGACAAGCAGCGGCTCGACCAGCAGATCGCGATCTCGGGATCGGTGACCGACGCGGTGGCGAACCTCACGCCGTCCTTCTCGCCGACCCGCCAGAAGCTGTCCGGCGCGGGCGAGACGCTGCGCGGACGCTCGCCGCTCTATGCGATCAACGGCATCCCCCAGTCGACGCCGATGCGCGACGGCAGCCGCGACGGCTTCACCATCGACGGCTTCTTCGTCGACCGGGTCGAGCTGATCTATGGCTCGAACGCGCTGCAGGGGATCGGCGGCACCGGCGGCATCGTCAACCAGGTGACGGTGGGCGCGCCGAAGACCGATGGAGTCAGCGGGCGCGTGCTGCTGCAGGGCACGGCGGACAACGACTTCCGGAGCGACGGCATCGGCGGCAAGGCCGCGGGGCTGGTCCAGTGGAAGTCGGGCCGCTTCGACGCGAGCTTCGGCGCGGCCTATGAGAAGCGCGGCGTCTTCTACGACGGCGACGGGCGCCGTGTCGGCCTGAACCTCACCCAGGGCGAGACGCAGGATTCGGCCACGGTCTCGCTGTTCTCGCGCATCGGATACCAGCTGGGCGATACCGGGCGGATCGACCTGATCGCGAGCCGCTTCGAGCTGAAGGGCGGCGGCAATTATGTCGCGGTGCCGGGCAACCGCGCCACCGGCCTGCCGACCAGCGCGATCCGCGGTGACGCCCCGGGCAAGCCGGCCGCGAGCCGGACCGAGAGCGTGGCGCTCACCTATACCGACACGGCGCTGGGCGGCGGCAATTTCATCGGCCAGATCTTCTTCAACCGCACCCATGACACGTTCGGCGGCGAGATCGCGCCGATCGCGACCTTCCAGGACCCCAGGCTCGATCCGACCGAGAAGCTGTTCGACCAGTCCGAGAACCGCTCGCGCAAGCTGGGCGCCAAGCTGAGCTACGAGCGGGCGGTGCCCGGCTTCGAGGCGCTGACCGCCACGCTCGGCTTCGACGCGCTGGTCGACAAGACCGAGCAGCGGCTGATCGCCACCGCGCGCATCTGGGTGCCGCCCAGCGACTTTCGCAGCCTGGCGCCCTTCGCCCAGGCGAACCTGAAGCTGTTCGGCGGCAAGCTGCGCCTGGCCGGCGGCGCGCGCTACGAGAATGTCGAGATCAGGATCGACGATTACCACACGCTCGCCTCGACCACCTATGTCGCGCCGAACAAGGCGACCTATGGCGGCGTCGCGGTCTCGGGCGGCAAGCCGAAGTTCGAGGACCTGCTGTTCAACGGCGGCGTGATCGTGGAGCCGGTGCCCGGCATCCGCGCCTATGCAAGCTATGCCGAGGGCTTCACCGTGCCCGACATCGGCCGCATCACCCGGGCAATCAAGGTGCCCGGCGTCGACCTGGACAATTATCTCGACATCTCGCCGATCGTCTCGAACAATCGCGAGATCGGGGTGGAGGCGAAGCGCGGGCCGCTCGACGCCTCGGTCACCTATTTCTGGTCGTCGAGCGACAAGGGGCAGCTGCTGATCGCGCGCGCGAGCGGGATATTCGACGTGCAGCGCCAGCGAGTGGAGATCGAGGGGCTGGAGGTCAATCTGGGCGTGAAGCTGCCTATGCCGGGCCTGAAGGCGAGCATCGGCTATGCCCATCTGAAGGGCCGCTACGACGCGGACGCGGTGCCGGACGGCAAGGTCGACACCGATCTCGACGGCACCAACATCTCGCCCGATCGCATCAACCTGGCGGCGGACTATGCCAGCGGGCCGTTCAGCGCGCGGGTGCAGACGCAATTCTATCTGTCGCGCCGCTTCGACGGCAAGGCGCGGACGATCGACGATGCCAATCCGCTGCACCCGCAAAAGCTCTTCATGAACGACTTCGGCGGCTATGTGCTGACCGACGCCCATGTCCGCTACCAGACCGGGCTGGGCGGGCTGAGCCTCAGCGTCACCAACCTGTTCGACAAGATGTATATCGACTATAGCTCCGACACCCGCCTGCCCAACGACAACACGGTGTTCTATGCCGGGCGCGGGCGCACCTTCACGCTTGGCTGGGATTATCGCTTCTGATGCAGCGCGGCGTGATGCAATGGCTCGACCTGATCCACCGCTGGACCGGCGGCGTGCTCGGCCTGGTGCTGGCGATCATGGGGCTGACCGGGGCGATCCTGGTCCATGAGGAGAGCTGGCTGGCGCTGACGCTGCCGCACGCGGCGGACATGCGCGTGGCGGATGACGGCGCCATCGCCGCGACGACGGCGAAGCTGATGGCGGCCGAGCCGGCGACGCAGAGCATCCTCTATGCCGACGACCGGTTCGGGCTGCACCAGCTGCGACTGGCCAAGGGCGCGGGCGCCTATGCCGACCAGGCGGGCGATGTGGTGACGCGCTGGGACAGCCAGTGGAGCCGGCCCGAGCTGTGGCTGTTCGACCTGCACCATCATCTCTTCGCTGGCGACACCGGCGAGACGATGATCGGCATCGCCGGGCTGGCGGCGATATTGTTCGTGATCACCGGCACGATCCTGTGGTGGCGGACGCGCAGGACCTTCAGGTTCCGGCTCTGGCCCAAGCGGCTGAGCCGGCCGATGATCGTGATGCAGCACCGCGACCTGGGGATCGTGGTGGCGCCGCTGCTGCTGCTGTCGGCGGTGACCGGCACGATGATGATCTTCAAGCCCTTCGCGGCGCTCGTCACCATGCCCTTCTCCTCGCCGGCGGCCGATGCCGCGGCGATGAAGCCGCCCATGGCGAAGAGCGGACCGCTGGCCGCGCATCCCGACTGGCGCGCGATCGTGGCGGCGGCGCATGCCCGCTTCCCCGATGCGCAGCTCCGCATCCTCTCGCTGCCGCGCAAGGCCGGCGACCCGATCCTGGTGCGGATGCGACGGGCGGGCGAATGGCTGCCCAATGGCCGCTCGAACATCTGGTTCGATGCCGCCGACGGGCACATGCTGGGATCGATCGACGCGCTGGCGCTGCCGCGGGGGGCGCAGATCTTCAACGGCGCCTATCCGGTGCACGCTGCCAAGGTGGGCGGGCTGCTCTACCGGCTGCTGCTCACCGCATCGGGGCTGGCGATGCTGCTGCTGGGCAGCCTGGCGGTGTGGAGCTTCTGGTTCAAGCGGCCGAAGCCTGGGAAGGTCGTGCGCAAGACGGCAGCCTAGGTTGCTTGTTCCGTCACTCCGGCCTTGCGCCGGGGTCCTGCTGCTGCTCGCACCCGGGCAAGGAGAAGCCGGATCCCGGCGCAACGCCGGGAAGCCGGCAGGGGTGACGGGTCCCGGTCAGCCCGGTGCGAACTTCTCTCCCCGATAGCTGCGCACGGCATTGCCGCGCTCGAGCGCGTGGTTCTGGTCCCACAGGTGGCGCCGGCCCGATGCGGCGCCCGCGTGCCGCTGCGCCTCGAACAGCATCGCCAGCTTCAGTCGGGCGATCCTGCGATTGGCATGCTGCGAGCGCTGGTCCTGCGAGAAGGCAGTGAGGCCGGTGGGCAAGTGGGTGGCGCGCACGGCGCTGTCGGTCTTGTTGACGTGCTGGCCGCCGGGGCCCGAGGCGCGGATCGCCTGATAGGCGATGTCGGCGTCTCGCAACTCGGGCACATCCGCCTCGCCGGGTGCGGGCGCGACGCCGACGAACCAGTTGCGGCGCCGGTGCAGCGGGCGGAACGGGCTGGCGCCGATCCAGCGGATCGTGCCCATGCGCGCATCGGCAAAGGCCCGGGCGCCGTCGCCGGAGACGCGCAGCAGCACCGAGGCGGCAGGCCCGGTAACGGGTTCCACCGGGGTGCACGACAGTCCCGCCGCCTGCGCCTCGTGCGCCCAGACGCGCACGAGCTGCTCGACGACCCATTCGCATTCCCGCGGCCCCTGGCCCGAGGAAAGATGGAGGAGGATGTCGGTCATGCGCGCCGCGTCTTGTAGGTGACGAGCGGGCGGAGCGTCGCGACCAGGTCGACCAGCCCGTGCCGCTCGAGGTCGTGCACGACCTGGTGGATGTCCTTGTACGCCTGGGGCGCCTCCTCGTAGATCAGGTCTCGATCCTCGCAGATCACCCTGCCGCCCAGCGCGGTGCGCTCGAGATCGGCGATGCGGAAGCGGCGGGAGAGCCGTTCGCGCGCGTCGCTCCGGCTCCATTTTCGGCCCGCGCCATGCGCCAGCGAATGGAGCGCGGCACCGGCCTGCTCCAGCCGCGGGCGGACCAGATAGGTCATGTCGCCACGCGAGCCCGGAATGACCACCAGCCCGCCATCCGCCGGCGCCGCACCCTTGCGGTGCAGCCAGCCGTCCCGATACGGAGTCACGCTGTTGTGGCAGATGTCGAGCAGGCGCTCTCCGCCGCTGCCGAGGCGATCGAGGAAGCGCTCGGCAATCACCGCGCGGTTGAGCGCGGCCCAGCCCAGCGCATCGTCATGCGCAGCGAGATAGGCGGCGCATTCCGGCGAGCCGGCGGCGAGACCATCGACATTGTGGCGGGCGCGGTGCCGGTCGAGGATCGCCTGGCCGAGTCCGCGCGAGCCGCTGTGCACCATCAGGTGCACGGCGTCGCCGCGAAGGCCCAGCTCGGCGAACAGGCCGGCGTCGAACACGTCCTCGAAGCGCAGCAGCTCCGCGAAGTGATTGCCGCCGCCGATCGTGCCGAGCGCCTCGCCGGGAAGCGCGGGGAGGCCTCTCTCGGCGAGGCGCGTGGCCGCGTCACCCGCCCACGGCTCCTCCAGTCCGCGCAGCTTGCGCACCACGGCGTCCGGACGGAACTTGCGCAGCGAGAGACCGGTCCGCCACAGCCCCATGCCGCAGCCGATGTCGCTCCCCACCAGGTGTGGATAGACGAGCCCGTGCGACCGGAATGCCGCGCCGACCGCGATGCCGCGCCCGGCATGGAGATCGGGCAGGCCGACTACCGCGTCGATGCCGGGCAGGGTGGCGGTCTGATGGAGCTGGTCGATCGCGGCCTGCTCGATCCAGCTTTCGGAGGACGCGATGACGCGGATGCTTGCCTGGCTCACCATCCGCGCCTCCAGCTCAGGTCCTTCTTGCGGGCAGGGGCGTCCTTCCCCTGGTCGCGCCAGAACCATGTCCGGTCCTTGAGCAGGCCGTCATCGGGATCGACATAGAATTCCGGCCATGCGGCATTGTGCTGGTGCGGCAGCAGCACGCGCCCCTCGTGCAACAGCTCGCCATGCCGCCCGCGCGCGATGCGGAACAGCACGAAATCCGGCAGGTGCTGGCGGACATGCATCTTCACCGCGCTGCCCGTGTCGAGCGTCTCGCAGATCTCGGCATGGACATCGTCCCAGCGGCGCCCGACCTGCCGGCCGATGAAGCGGACCAGCGGGGCGAGATTCTCGTTGAGGGATTTCCTATAGTGCTTCTGTTCGCCGGCATGGCGCTTGAGGCCGATCTGCTTGCGCGGATCCTTGTCCTTCCTGAGCTTGGGCGAGGGCGCGCCGCGCGAACCCCAGCGGGGGCGCTCGACGATGACCTTGAACATGTCAGCGCGCATGATTGCCCTCCCCGAAGAAGAGGAAAGTCGGCTGGCGGCGGATGGCAGTGTCGAATGGTGCTGCGGCACCGGGGTCGCGAAAAAGGATCAGGCGATCAAGGTCGCCCGCAAGGGACTTGCCCATGTGGAATGTTCCCGAACTCGGAAAATGGAAGTGGCGGTGCGGGCTGCGATGGTCTGCATGGGCTCACTCCTTTCTTGAGTTGGGGGTTGTTGGGCGGTCGCCTAGCGCAATTGTTGCGCGGGGGCAATGGTGCGCTCAGCCGGCCAGCACCCGATCGTCGAACAGGCCGAACGCCAGCGTGGAGGCATAGAAGGCCACCGCGCGCTCGCGCGGCATGGTGCTGGCCCATTTGCGCATGTCGAACGCGGCGTTCTGGAGCGCCATCAGCGTCTGCGAGGCGACCAGCGGATCGATCGCGCGGATCGAGCCCTGGGCGATCCCGTCCGACAGCATGCCGGCGAAGCGGCGGGCGATGCGGTTCGAGCGGTCGATCATCGTCGAGCGGACCTGGGGCGGCAGGCCCGAGAGCGCCGTGGTGCGCAGCAGCGGGCCGCGCTCGCTGAACTGATAGTCGAGCAGCGTGGCGATCGTGCTCTCCAGCTGCTCCCAATGCGTGCCGCCCGCATTCTCGGCCAGGCGCTGGGCGTCGGCGATGATGTCGAAGCTGCGCTTGTAGCAGGCGATGACCAGCTCGTCCTTGGCGTCGAGATGGTGGTAGAAGCTGCCCTTGGTGACGTTCAGCTCGGACGCGATCTTCTGGACCGAGGCGCCGCGATAGCCGAGCTCGTTGATCAGCCGGGTGGCGGCGAGCAGAAAGGCCTCGCGCCCCGGCTCGGGCTCGTCATGCACGAGATCGAGCATCGCGGGCGTCCAGGCCTCGCCCGGCGCGGCGATGCCGGTGCGGAACACGTCCATCAGGCGCGCCTCGACGCGCGGATATTCGTCCACCTCGTAGCGCGGCAGCCAGGCGGTGAGCCAGAAAGTGTTCTCGAGCAGCACATGCGCGCGGGCGCCGTGGAGATCGGTCTCGGCCCGGCTGGCGGCCGGGGCCCAGAGCGCGCGCGTCTTGCGGAACACGTCGCGCCAGCGATCGAGCAGCTCGCGCTTGATCGGGTCTTCCATGGCCCGCAGGTCGGAGAGGATGGCGAAGTCGCGCTCGGCGCCGCGGCGGATGCGGGCGAGCCGCTCCATGTTGATGTTGAGATAGCGCGCCACCCGGTCCTCGGGCGTGGGCTCCCGCGCGGCATCTTCCAGCATCGCCTCGAGCCGGTCGAGCGTCTGCTCGAAGGCGGCGGCGGCAAGGTCTTCCTTGCGCTTGAAGTAATAGGTTACGGACGTGGTGTTGAGGCCGACGCGGCGGGCCACGTCGGCGAAGGTCATCCCCTTGGCGCTCTGCTCGTTGATCGCGTCCGCGGCCGCGGCGAGGATCGCGTCCCGCTTGGCCTGGAAGCGTTTCGTCGCGCTTGCGATTTCGACTTTCCCCGGTGCATTCATTGCAACCAGTCTAACGGATTTGGTGTGAAGCCAAAGCGTTTTTTCGAATCGCGGTTGTGCCGATTTTCGCGCCGGCCCGACTTTACCGAATATCCGGTATGCTCTACTTCGGTCGGTGAAACTCAGATCGGAGAGGATGCGCCATGGATTTCACGCTGAGCGAGCGCGAGACCTATTTCCGCGACCGGGTGAAGGCGTTCATCGACACGCGCATCCGCCCCCGCGACGGCGATTATCGCGCCCAGCAGCAGGCGGGCGATCGCTGGAAGGTGCTGCCGGTGATCGAGGAAGTGAAGGCCGAGGCCAAGGCCGCCGGGCTGTGGAACTTCTTCATGCCGCCGCATTCGGGCCAGGCCCATGTCGACGACAGCTTCGAGTTCCAGGGCACGCAGCTCACCAACCTGGAATATGCGCTGTGCGCCGAGGAGATGGGGCGGCTGGGCTGGGCTTCGGAATGCTTCAACTGCTCGGCGCCGGACACGGGCAACATGGAAGTGCTCCACCGCTATGGCACGCGGGCGCAGAAGGACCGGTGGCTCGCACCGCTGATGGCAGGCGAGATCCGCTCGGCGTTCCTGATGACCGAGCCGGCGGTGGCGAGCTCGGACGCGACGAACATCCAGACGCAGATGGTGCGTGACGGCGATCATTATGTGATCAACGGACGGAAATGGTGGAGCTCGGGCGTGGGCGACCCGCGCTGCGCCGTCTCGATCGTGATGGGCAAGACCGACACGGGCGCCGCCAAGCACGCCCAGCAGAGCATGATCCTGGTACCGATGGACGCTCCCGGCGTGAAGATCGAGCGCATGCTTTCGGTTTTCGGGTATGATCATGCGCCGCACGGGCATGGCGAAGTGGTACTCGAGAATGTCCGCGTGCCGGCGGAGAATGTGTTGCTGGGCGAAGGCCGCGGCTTCGAGATCGCCCAGGGCCGGCTGGGGCCGGGGCGCATTCACCATTGCATGCGGACGATCGGCGTGGCGGAGGAAGCGATCGAGGCGATGGCCCGGCGGCTGGTCTCGCGCGTCGCCTTTGGCAAGCGCATCTCGGACCATTCGATCTGGGAGCAGCGCATCGCCCGCGCCCGCATCGACATCGAGATGACGCGGCTGCTCTGCCTGAAGGCGGCGGACATGATGGACAAGGCAGGCAACAAGGCCGCCCAGCTCGAGATCGCGATGATCAAGGTGCAGGCGCCGCAAATGGCGCTGCAGATCATCGACGACGCGATCCAGGCGCATGGCGGCGCGGGCGTCTCGGGCGATTTCGCGCTGGCCCATGACTGGGCGGGCATCCGCACGCTGCGGCTCGCCGACGGGCCGGACGAGGTCCATTGCCGCGCGATCGCGCGCAACGAGTTCGGGAAATATGCCGAGTTCAAGGCGGATCGCGCGTCGAGCGGGGATGTGGGGGTCAGCCGCTGATCGCAATCCGGCAACCCCGGACCTGATCCGGGGGGCCTCAGGCGATGGCGGAGAAAGAGCCGCACGAGATCCCGGCTTTCGCCGGGATGACGGGAAGGGAGAGGGATGAAGGCCGCAGTCCTGTACGAAGCGGGCAAGCCGCTCGAGATTGCCGATATCCGGGTTTCCAAGCCGGGTCCGCGCGAGGTGCTGATCCGCACCGCGGCGGTCGGCGTGTGCCGCTCGGACCTCCACTTCGTCGACGGCGCCTTCCCGCATCCGGTGCCGACGGTGCCGGGGCACGAGGCCGCTGGCGTGATCGAGGCGGTGGGCAGCGACGTGGCGCACCTGAAGGTGGGCGATCACGTCATCACCTTCTTCACCGTGTTCTGCGGCAGCTGCGAGATGTGCGTGACCGGGCGTCCCTCGCTCTGCGTCGATCCTTCCACGCGCCGCCCGGCCGATGCCGAGCCGCGGCTGTCGCTGAACGACGGGACCGCGCTGGCGCCGTTCCTAAACCTCTCCGCCTTTGCCGAGCAGATGCTGGTGCACGAGAATGCGTGCGTGGCGATATCGAAGGATATGCCGCTGGACCGGGCGGCGCTGCTGGGGTGCGCGGTGATCACCGGGGCGGGATCGGTGTTCAACGATAGCCGGGTGCGCCCCGGGGAGAGCGTCGCGGTGATCGGCGCCGGCGGGATCGGGCTTGCCGCGATCAACGCTGCGAAGATCGCCGGCGCCGGCACGATCCTGGCGATCGACCCGGTGGCCGAGAAGCGCGAGCTGGCGCTCAAGCTGGGCGCCACCCATGCGCTGGATGCGGCGGCGGACGGGCTGGCCAAGGACGTGCTCAAGCTCACCGGCGGCGGCGTCCATTATGCGATCGAGGCGGTCGGGCGGTCGAACACCGCCGAGCTCGCCTGGAACATCCTGCGCCGCGGTGGCACCGCGACGATCCTGGGGATGATCGCGCCGGGGAACAATGTCAGCCTGCCCGGGCCGACTTTCCTGACCGGCAAGAAGATCCAGGGCTCGCTGCTGGGCAGCACGCGCTTTCCGATCGACATGCCGCGGCTGGTGCAGATGTATCTCGACGGGCTGCTCGACCTCGACACGATGGTGGCCGAGCGGATCCGGCTGGAGGACGTCAACGAGGCGCTGGAGAAGCTGCGCAAGGGCGACAGCGTGCGCTCGGTGATCGAATTCGCATGAGCGACCTGGACGAAGCCCGGCTGGCGGACTGGCTGGCCGCGAACGTCGCCGGTTTCGCCGGCCCGCTGGCGGTGACCAAATTCCCGGGCGGGCAGAGCAACCCGACCTATCGGATCGATGCCGGCTCCGGCGCCTATGTGCTGCGCAGGAAGCCGTTCGGGCCGATCCTGCCCTCGGCGCATGCGGTGGAGCGCGAATATGCGCTGATCGCGGCGCTGCACCCGACGGGCTTCCCGGTCGCGCGGCCTTATGGGCTCTGCGAGGATCCCGAAGTGATCGGCGCGCCCTTCTACATCATGGAGATGGTGGAGGGGCGGACGCTGTGGGACGGCGCGCTGCCCGGCATGGCGCCGGCGGAGCGGACCGCGCATTACGATGCGATCGTCGACACGCTCGCGGCGCTCCATGCGGCGGATTACGAGGCGGTGGGCCTGGGCGGCTATGGCAAGCCGGGCAATTATTTCGCGCGCCAGGTCGAGCGCTGGTCGAAGCAGTATCGGATGAGCCAGACCGACGACCTGCCCGAGATGGAGCAGCTGATCGCGTTCCTGCCGCGCACCGTGCCCGAGCAGACGCGCACCAGCATCGTCCATGGCGATTTCCGCATCGACAACATGATCTTCGCGCCCGCGGGGCCGCGCATCCTGGCGGTGCTCGACTGGGAATTGTCGACGCTGGGCGATCCGCTGGCGGACTTTTCCTATTTCCTGATGAGCTGGGTGACCGAGCCGGAAGGGCGATCGGGCGTGAAGGGGCTCACGGGCCCGCAGACCGGGATCCCGACGATCGAGCAGGTGGTCGCGCGCTACTGCGCGGCGACGGGGCGCGACGGCGTGCCCGACCTCAACTGGTATTTCGCCTATAACCTGTTCCGCCTCGCCGGGATCGTGCAGGGCATCAAGAAGCGGATGATCGACGGCAACGCCTCCAGCGCGCAGGCGGCGGCGACGGTGGAGCGGATGCCGGGGTTGGTGGCGGCCGCCTGGCATTTCGCGCGGGAGGCGGGGGCCTGATCGTCACCCCGGCGAAAGCCGGGGTCTCGTGCGGCTCTTTTCCCGCCATCGCCTGAGATCCCGGCCTTCGCCGGGATGACGGGCAGAGTTGGAGGAAGGATGAGCAAATTGTTCGACCTGGCCGGCAAGGTGGCGATCGTCACCGGATCCTCGCGCGGGATCGGCAAGGCCGCAGCCGAGGCACTGGCCGCGCATGGCGCGAAGGTGGTGATCTCCAGCCGCAAGCAGGATGCATGCGACGAAGTCGCCGCCGCGATCGATGCGAGGCACGGTGCCGGCACCGCGCTGGCGGTGGCGGCGAGCATCTCGGACAAGGCGGCGCTCCGGCATCTGGTCGACGCGGCGCGGCGCGCGTTCGGCCGCATCGACGTGCTGGTCTGCAATGCGGCCTCCAATCCCTATTACGGTCCGCTCGAGGGCATCGCGGACGACCAGTTCCGCAAGATCCTCGACAACAATGTCCTCTCCAACCATTGGCTGATCCAGATGGTGGCGCCGGAGATGCGGGCGCGGCGCGAAGGATCGATCGTGATCGTCTCGTCGATCGGCGGGATGCGCGGATCGCCGGTGATCGGGGCGTATAACGTCTCCAAGGCGGCGGACCTGCAGCTGGCGCGCAACTATGCGGTGGAGTTCGGGCCGGACAATGTGCGGGTCAACTGCATCGCGCCGGGCCTGATCCGGACCGACTTCGCCCGGGCGCTGTGGGAAGATCCCGAGCGGTCCAGGGCGACCAACGCGGCCACGCCGCTGCGGCGGATCGGCGAGCCCGAGGAGATCGCCGGTGCCGTGGTGTATCTGGCCAGCCCGGCCAGCGCGTTCATGACCGGGCAGGCGATGGTGATCGACGGGGGCGTGACGATCTGATGCTTGCGGCCTCTCATGGCAAAGGGTTGGATATGCAGTTTTCGGGCAAGGTCGCGATCGTCACGGGTGCCGGCTCCGGGATCGGGCGGGCGACGGCACGCGCGTTCGCGGCAGCCGGCGCGATGGTGGCGGCGGCGGATCTCAGCGAAGCCGTGGAGGAGACCGTCGCCGGCCGGGAGGGGATGATCGCCGTGCGCATGGATGCGGGCGACGAGGCGGATGTCGAGCGGCTGGTCGCCACCGCGATCGACGCGTTCGGCGGGCTCGACATCTTTTTCGCCAATGCCGGCATCTCCGGCGGCGCCACCGGCATCTTCGATACCCCGGTAGACCTGTGGACCGAAGTGCTGCGGGTGAACCTGATCGGCCCGGCGCTGGCGATCAAGCATGCGGGGCCGCGGATCGTCGAGCGCGGCGGCGGCGCGATCCTCTGCACCGCCAGCGTGGCCGGGCTGCGATCGGGCGCGGGCGGCCCGGCCTATTCGGCGAGCAAGGCGGGCGTGATCAACCTGGTGCAGACCGCCGCGCAGCAATTCGCCGGATCGGGCGTGCGCGTGAACGCGATCTGCCCGGGGCTGATCGAGACCGGCATGACCCAGCGCGCCTTCGACTATGCGCGCGAGACCGGCAAGGAAGACAAGCTCGGGCGGCTCAACCCGCTGCGCCGCGCCGGCGTGCCGGACGAGATCGCGCGTGTGGCGCTGTTCCTGGCGAGCGACGCCGCGAGCTATGTCAACGGCCAGGCCTGGGTGGTGGATGGCGGGCTTTCGTCGAGCCACCCGGTGACGCGGCAGGAATTCGGCAAGCCGGCGTTCTGAGCGATCAGCCGGATTTCCCCGGCATGCGGCTGCAGAGTGCGGCTTCCTCGCATTGCACGGTGCGGCATCCGAAGCCGATCATCTCATCGAGCAGGCCGAGGCGACGGGCGGCATCGATAGTGCCGACCATTTCGCAGCTGAAGCCGTTCCGCTCCTGCGCGCATCGGCGCTTCAGGTCGGCGGCCCTGGCGAGCCGGGCCCGGTGGTCCGGCGAAAGCGCGGTGTCGAACCCGGCGATGAAATCGAGATAGCCGTCACCGCTGATCCATTCGACATGCCGGCTCGGGCAGGCGCGGCCCAGGCCCTGCTCCCATGCTGCCCAGGGGCTCTGCGGCGCTATGGCGGCACCGGTGAGCGGGAAGAAGAGGAGCAGCGATAGGGCTGGCTTCATGATTGTGCAGGATATGCGCGAGCCGTGGCAACTGCAACTAGAGCGCGACGCTCCCACTGAACACCGGCACGCAGCGGCCCGCGACGCTGGCGCGGATGCCTTCGGGCGTGCGCCAGGCGCGGACGGCGAGGTTGCTGGGGCGCCCCATCTCGACGCCCTGGCGCACGTCGAAGCGCGCCGTTTCCGCCTCGCCGAGCGACAGCAGCAGCGCGCCGAGCGTGGCGTTGGCGCTGCCGGTGGCGGGGTCCTCCCAGGTGCCGGTGAGCGGCGAGAACATGCGGGCGCGGATGCGGTTATCTTCGCGGGCATAGAGGAAGATCGAGAGGCGCGCGGCGCTGTCGCGCTCCGCATCGGCGAGGCGCTGATAGGCGGCGATGTCGGGCCGGGCGAGGCCGAGCGCTTCCTCGGCCACTTCGACGAAGACGAAATCCACGCCCAGGCTGGCGCGGGTGGGAACATGGGTGGTGGTGACCAGATCCGCCACATCGAGGCCGAGGCAGGCGGCGATGCCGTCCGCCGGGAGCGTGCCGAGCAGCTGGAGCGGTTGGGGCGCGTCGATCTCGGCGCCCAGCGGGACGCCGCTGTCGTCGCGGGCGATGCGGACTTCGACCAGCCCGGCGATCTCCTCGAAGCGGAGCGTGTCGCCGGCATCGGGGCGCAGGCCCGCGAGGGCGAAGCCGGTGCCGACATTGGGATGGCCGGCAAAGGGCATCTCGGCAGTGCGGTGGAAGATGCGGACACGCGCGGCGTTGGCAGGATCGGCGGGAGGCAGGACGAAGGTCGTCTCGCTATAGTTCATCTCGGCGGCGAGGGCCTGCATCTCGGCGTCGGTCATGCCCCGGGCATCGGTGAACACGGCGAGCGGATTGCCGCCGAAGCGAGTCTCGGTGAACACGTCGAGCGTGACATAGGCGAAGCGGCGCGCGGCGGTTTCCATGCTCCGCCCTCTAATGCTTCCCGGCTCAGGCGCAATTGGGATCGGCGACGGGATTGCCGGTGGCGCGGAACAGGCCGTCCTTGCCCTGCGCCACTTCGATCGGCTTCACGCTGAAATAGCTGCCGCCGTTCAGCGCGCGATCGAGGATGCAGAGCTTCATCGCCTTGTCGCCGCGATCGAGGATGCTGACGCGAAAGGTCCAGCTCTTGTCGGCGGCGTCGAGCACCGCGGCGTTGCCGTCGCGGGCCACGCTGGTGAAGCCATAGTCGGCGAAGGTGCGCAGGCCCTCCTTGCGGCGCGGACCGGTCGAATTGGGGAAGGACGTGATGTCGAGCTTGGTGGCGACTGCGACGGGATCGGCGGCGTCGGCGGTGACCAGCGCCAGATCTTGCGCGAACAATGCCGCCAGCACCACGCCGATCGCCATTTTCCGGAGCTCCCGCCTTGATGTCCTCGCTGCCAACGCCCGGTCGGAACTGGACGTTCCGGCGACCCGGGGGCTGGGGGGTGTGCGTTCTTGATATGTTCGTGGAAAGCGGCTAGCGCGGCAGGGCTAGGGAGGAGCCGGCATGGCAATCGAGGCGGGCGGCATGGCACATGGGGAGGATCTGTCCGCCGGCGCGTTTGGCGATGCCGATCTCGGGGGCGCGCGGTTCGAGAATTGCGTGCTGCGCGATGTCCAGCTGACCGGCACCTGCCTGCAGGACGCGCGGTTCCGCGATTGCCGGATCATCCGGTGCCGCTTCGCCAATGCCGATCTGCGCGACGCCAGGTTCGAGAATTGCAGCTTCGCCGACGATGCGGGGCATGCCGGCGTGCAGTTCGCCTTCTCGCAGCTCGACCAGGCGGAGTTCGAGCGCTGCGACTTGTCCTTCGCCCGGATCGAGCGATCGAGCCTCTATGCCGGAGCGCTCAGGGGCTGCAACTTGCGGGGTGCCGTCTTCCACAAGGTGGATTTCGGCCATGCGCTGGGGCGCCGGCTGGTGAAATGGGCCGGCGTGATCGCCGATTGCAACCTGGAGCTCGCCGACCTGACCGAGCTGCGCATGCCCGATTGCACGCTGACCGGCTCGCGCCTCCGCGAGGCGCTGCTGTTCGATGCCGAGCTGGAGGGCGCTGACCTGCGCGGCTGTGATTTCGCCAATGCCCAGCTCGCCGGCGCGAAGCTGGCGCGGGCCGATCTGCGCGGAGGCGACCTGGCCGGGATGGCGCTGCGGGAGCTCGGCAGCGTCGAGGGAATGATGGTCTCCGCCGACCAGCAATTCGCATTGCTGACGGCGCTGGGCCTGGACGTTCACCCGGACTAGGTGGGGGCCTAGGTTGAGAACCCAAACAAGTATTTGATTTTCTACTGTCATCTCGGCCTTGCGCCGGGATCCCGCTGCTTCCTGTGCTGGCGAGACAGCGCGACCCCGGCGCAAGGCCGGGGTGACGAAGGAGGAATATGCGTCCTCAACCTAGTCCTTGACGCGGACCAGCCCCTCCTGCGCCACGCTGGCGACGAGGCGGCCGTCGCGTGCATAGATGCGGCCGCGGTTGAAGCCGCGCGCATGGCCGGCCCAGGGGCTGTCGGTGGTGTAGAGCAGCCATTCGTCGAAGCGGAACGGCTCGTGCAGCCACACGGCATGGTCGAGGCTGGCGGTCTGCACGCCGCCGTTCATCCAGCTGACGCCGTGCGGGAGCATGCAGGTGCCGAGCAGCGTCATGTCGGTGGCATAGGTGAGCATCGCGCGGTGGAGCGCGGGATCGTCGGGCAGGGGCGCGACGACGCGGAACCAGCTGTGCTGGACGGGCTCGCTCTTCACCGGCTTGAACCAGTTGCGCGGATTGACCGGGCGGATCTCGATCGGCCGCGCGCGCAGGAAGAAGCGGCGGAACTTCTCGGGCACCTCGTCGCGGATCGCCTCGCGCAGGTCGCGCTCGGAGACGAGGCTGTCCGGATCGGGCACGTCGGGCATGTCGAACTGGTGGTGCAGGCCCTCGGCGGCGAGCTGGAAGCTCGCGGTCATGTTGAGGATCGGCTGGCCGCCCTGCATCGCGATGATCCGGCGATTGGCGAAGCTGCGCCCGTCGAAATCGCGCACGACCCGGTAGACGATCGGGTGGTTCTCGTCGCCGGGCCGCATGAAATAGGCGTGGAGCGAATGGGCGAGCTTGTCGTCCTCGACCGAGCGCTGCGCCGCCTGGAGCGCCTGGGCGATCACCTGGCCGCCGAACACGCGGCCGACGCCGCCGGGCTGGCGCGGACCGCGATAGAGATCGGTGTCGATACGCTCGACGTCGAGCAGCTGGGTGAGCTGGCCGACCAGGGCGGCGGGCTCGGTGGCGCGTTCGGGGGTGTCAGTCATTCGCCTATACTCCGTCATCCCCGCGAAGGCGGGGATCCGGGGTAACGGAGCGACGCCCTTTGCGACTCCGGATCCCCGCCTTCGCGGGGATGACGAACGGGAAGGAAGCGCGGCCTGCCATCAATATCCCGCCGCCTCGGCAAGTGCATTGGCGTGGAAGTTGCTGTCACCGAACATCTCGGCGAGCACGCGGGCGCGCTTCATGAAGAAGCCGATGTCATATTCGTCGGTCATGCCGATGCCCCCGTGCATCTGGACACCCTCCTGCACGGCAAGCGTGGTGGCAAGCCCGGTCATCGCCTTGGCGACCGATACCGCCTCGGCCGCGTCCTGCCCGGCATCGAGCAGCTGCTGGGCCTTGAGCACGGCGGCGCGGGCGATTTCCATCTCGCTATAGAGATGCGCGGCGCGGTGCTGGAGCGCCTGGAAACTGCCGATGGCCATGCCGAACTGCTTGCGCTCCTTGAGATAATGGACGGTCCGCTCCATCGCGCCGCCGCCGACGCCGACCATCTCGGCCGCGGCGCCGGCGCGGCCCGCGGCGAGCAGGCGGGCAAGCGGGCCGTCCCCCTGGTCGACCTCGCCGATCACGGCATCGGCGTCGACCTCCACGCCGTCGAACCGGAGGCGGGCGGCGATGCTGGAATCGGCGAGACGCTCGGGCGTGGCGGTGAGGCCGGCCGCGTCCTCGGGGACAGCGAATAGCGTCACGCCGTTCCCGGTCCTTGCCGCGACGAGCAGCAGGTCGGCGACATGGCCGTGCGTCACGAACTGCTTGGTGCCGGTGAGGCGGAAGCCGTTGCCCGCGCGCTCGGCCTGCATCGCGATCCTGCCGTCGTGCTTGGGCCCCTCGTCGATCGCCAGGGCCGCGACGGTCTCGCCGGCGAGGATGCCGGGATACCAGGTCCGGGCGGCGGCGGTGCCCTTCAGCGCCTCGACGGCGGCGACGGCGGTGGCGAGGAAGGGAGAGGGCGACAGGTTGCGGCCGATCTCCTCGAGCACGACGCCCGCCTCGACATGGCCGAGGCCGAGGCCGCCATCCGCCTCCGGGATCAGGATGCCGGTGAAGCCCATCTCGGCGAACTGCTTCCACAGCGGGCGGGAGAAACCGGTAGCGTCGTCGGCGTCGCGCAGGGCGCGCATGTGGCTGACCGGGGCTTCCGAGGCGACGAAATCCCTCGCGGTGTCGCGGAGCATGGTCTGGTCGTCATTGAGGTAGAGGGGCATTTTGCTTCTCTTTCGTCATCCCCGCGAAGGCGGGGATCCAGGGTAACCGAGCGAGCCGCCTGTGGCTCTGGATCCCCGCCTTCGCGGGGATGACGGTTACGAAGGGAGGTCCAGGATCCGCTTGGCGATGATGTTGAGCTGGATCTCGCTCGTCCCGCCCTCGATCGAATTGGCCTTGGTGCGCAGCCAGGTGCGGGCCGCGGCGCCCTGATGGCTGGCGTCGCTCTCCCATTCGAGCGCGTCCGCGCCGCCCGCCGCCATTTCGAGCTCGTGGCGGGCCTTGTTCAGCTCGGTACCGTAATATTTCATCATCGAGGGCTGGGCGGGATGCGCCTGGCCGGCCTTCAGCTCGTCGATGAACTTCTCGGACATCGCGGCGAAGGCCCTGGAGCGCACCTGGAACAGCGCGATCTGCGCGCGCAGGATCGGATCGACGCCCTTGCGCGCCGCCTCGACCAGCGGATCCTTGCCGGCGCCGCCCAGGCCGAAGCCCGAGATCATCTCGCGCTCATGGCCGAGCAGATATTTGGCGACGTCCCAGCCCTTGTTCAGCTCGCCGAGCAGATTGGCCTTGGGCACTTCGACATTGTCGAAGAAGGTCTCGCAAAAGGGCGAGTTGCCGCTGATGAGCAGGATCGGCCTGGTCGAGACGCCGGGCGAGGCCATGTCGAACAGCAGGAAGCTGATACCGGCCTGCTTGACGGTCTTGTCGGTGCGGACCAGGCAGAAGATCCAGTCGGCCTTGTCGGCATAGCTGGTCCACACCTTCTGGCCGTTGACCAGGAAATGATCGCCCCTGTCCTCGGCGCTGGTCTGCAGCCCGGCGAGGTCGGAACCGGCATTGGGCTCCGAATAGCCCTGGCACCAGCGGATCTCGCCGCGGGCGATCCTGGGCAGATGCTCGAGCTTCTGCGCCTCGGTGCCATATTTCAGCAGCGCCGGGCCGAGCATCGAGATGCCGAACGAGTTGAGCGGATTGCGCGCCTTGATCCGCTTCAGCTCCTCGCGGAGGATCTTGGTCTCGGCCGCGCCGAGCCCGCCGCCGCCATAGGCCTTGGGCCAATCGGGGACGGTCCAGCCGCGCGCGGCCATGCGATCGAGCCAGACCTTCTGGTCCGGATGCGCATAATGGGGATTGCGGCCGCCCCAGGTGGTTTCCTTCTCCGACTTGGGCGGCGTGCGCATCTCTGCCGGGCAGTTTTCCTCCAGCCAGGCACGGGTTTCGGCGCGGAATTGGTCGAGTGCTTCGGTCATCCTCAGATCCTTCTCCCTCTCTCCGTCTGTGGGGAGAGCGGATAGGGCAGCCTTGCGTTGCGACTGCCCCTTTCCCCCGACCCTCTCCCCCGACGGGGGAGAGGGAGCTTGGGTTACTTGTTGAACTTCTCGCCCTTCTCCGCCTTTTCGCGGAGCAGGGGGGCGACTTCGAAGCCGTATTTCTCAAGGCCCTCGACGATCTTCTTGAGACCCTCGGTATCGGCCCAGAACATCGGGCCGCCGCGATACGGGGGCCAGCCATAGCCATAGACCCACACCACATCGATGTCGCTCGCGCGCTGGGCCATCTTCTCGGCGAGGATCAGCGCGCCTTCGTTGACCATGGTGTAGAGCGTGCGGACGACGATCTCCTCCTCGGTGATCTCGTGCTGCGGCACGCCAAGCTTCTCGCGCCACTCGGCGATCAGCTCGGCGACGCGCGGGCTGTTCGAGGGGGTGCGCTTCTCGTCATAATCGTAGAAGCCGGCGCTCTTCTTCTGGCCCCAACGGCCCTCGGCGGCGAGCGCGTCGCGGATGTTCTCGATGCGGTTGGGATCGCGGTGCCAGCCGATGTCGACACCGGCGAGGTCGGCCATCTGGAACGGGCCCATCGGCATGCCGAAGGCGACATGGACCTTGTCGATCTGCTCGGGCGTGGCGCCTTCGAGCAGCATCTTGTTGGCCTCGACCTGGCGCGGCATCAGCATGCGGTTGCCGATGAAGCCGTAGCAGACGCCGGCGATGACGGCGACCTTCCTGATCCTCTTCGAGATCGCCATCGCGGTGGCGAGCACGTCGTCGGCGGTCTTGGCGCCGCGGACGATTTCGAGCAGCTTCATCACATTCGCCGGCGAGAAGAAGTGCAAGCCGAGCACATCCTGCGGACGCGAGGTGGCCGCGGCGATCTCGTCGATGTTGAGGTAGCTGGTGTTCGAGGCGAGGATGGCGCCCGGCTTGGCGATCTTGTCCAGCTTGCCGAAGATGTCCTTCTTGACGTCCATATTCTCATAGACGGCCTCGATGATCAGGTCGCACTCGCCGAGCGCGTCGAAATCGAGCGTCGGGTTGAGCAGGCCCATCGCGCCTTCGACCTGCTCGGCGGTCATGCGGCCCTTGGCGGCGGTCGCCTCGTAATTCTTGCGCATCACGCCGGTGCCGCGATCGAGCGCGTCCTGCGCCATCTCGACGATGGTCACCGGGATGCCCGCGCTCAGGAAGTTCATCGAGATGCCGCCGCCCATCGTGCCGGCGCCGATCACGCCGACGCGCTTGATGTCGCGCAGCGCGATGTCCTCGGCGATGCCGTCGATCTTCGCGGCCTTGCGCTCGGCGAAGAAGATGTGGCGCAGCGCGGCGGACTGGGTGCCCATGATCAGCTTCATGAAGCCCATGCGCTCGGCCTGGACGCCCTCGGCATAGGGCTTGCCGGCGGTCTGCTCGATCAGGTCCATGATCGTGTTGGGCGCGTCCATGCCGCGGAAGCGCCTGGCGTTCTTGGCGCGGAACGCCTCGAACACCGCCGGATCGACGGTGACCGGACGCTCGGAGGAGCGCGAGACCGGCTGGCCGATCACTTCCTGCGCGAAGGCGACAGCGTCGGCGACGAGGTTGCCTTCGGTCGCGAGGCGATCGACCAGGCCGGCGGCCTTGGCCTGCTCGGCCGAGATCGGATCGCCCTTGGTCGCCATTTCGAGCGCGACTTCGACGCCCGCGACGCGCGGCATGCGCTGGGTGCCGCCGGCGCCGGGCAGGATGCCGAGCTTGACCTCGGGCAGGCCGAACTTCGCCGAGGGCACGGCGATGCGATAGTGCGAGGCGAGGGCGACTTCGCAGCCGCCGCCGAGCGCGGTGCCGTGGACGGCGGCGATCACCGGCTTGTCGAGCGCTTCGATCTCATCGACCAGCACGGGGAGCGAAGGCTCCTGCATCGGCTTGCCGAACTCGGTGATGTCGGCGCCGGCGAAGAAGGTCTTGCCCGCGCAGGTGATGACGACGGCCTTGATGGCGTCGTCGCCCTTCGCTTCCTGGATGCCGGCCTGGATGCCCTGGCGGACCGCCGCGCCGAGCGCGTTCACCGGCGGGTTGTCCGAAGTGATGATCAGGACGTCGCCCTGGCGAGTGGTGGTGATGGGGGAGGTCATTTTCGTCTCCGTTTATTCGTCGTCCGGCTTGCGCCGGTTGGCGGAAAATCAGTCGTTCAAAGCGGAATAGATCAGCGTCTTCAGCTCGCGCCGGATCGGGTAGAGCATGGACGGGGAAAGCTGCGTCATGAAGACCATCGCGAGCCGCTCGACGGGATCGATGAAGAAGGACGTCGAGAACATCCCGCCCCAATAATATTCGCCGGCCGAGCCGGGGATCATCGCCTTGGCCGGATCCATGGTAATCGCGAAGCCCAGGCCGAAGCCGGTGCCGGCATTGGTCGTCTCGCTGAACAGCGACTGCGACATGGTGTTGAGGTCCGAGCCGCCGGGCAGGTGGTTGACCGTCATCAGGTCGACCGTCTTGCGGCTGACCAGGCGGGTGCCGTCGAGCTCGCCCTTGTTCAGGAAGAAGGTGCAGAAGCGGTGATAGTCGAGCGACGTCGAGACGAGGCCGCCGCCGCCCGAGACGAGCTTCGGCTCGCGCGACCAGGCGCTCTCGGCGCCGCGATCATACATCACCCGGCCCTTGCCCTGCACCATCGTCCAGCAATCGGCGAGGCGATCGGTCTTGTCCGCAGGCACGGTGAAACCGGTGTCGTGCATGCCGAGCGGCGCGAAGATGCGATGCTGGAAGAAGTCGCCGAGCTTCATGCTCGAGACTCGCTCGACCACGGCGCCGAGCACGTCGGTGGACACCGAATAGTTCCATTCGCTGCCCGGCGAGAATTCCAGCGGGATCTGGCCCAGTGCCGCGATGAAGCCGTCAAGGTCGAGATTGCCGTGCCAGTCCTCGATCCTGCCGGCGCGATAGGCGGCGTCGACATTGGTGCGGTTCTGGAAGCTGTAGGTGAAGCCGGAGGTATGGCGGAGCAGGTCCACCATCCGCATCGGCTCCTCGGTGGGCGTAGTCTGGAACGGCACCTTGTCGCCGCCGGCCTTGAACACGCCGAGCGCCTTCAGCTCGGGAAGGATGTGGTGGACGGGGGTGTCGAGGCCGACCAGCCCCTCCTCGACCAGCATCATGAAGGCCAGGCTGGTGACCGGCTTGGTCATCGAGGCGATGCGGAAGATCGTCGACTCGTTGACCGGCTCGCCGCCTTCGCGCGCGGCGCCCTGGCTCGAGAAATGCACGATCTCGCCGCCGCGCGCGATCAGCAGCTGGGCGTGCGGGAGCTTGCCCGAGTCGAGATAGCGGGTCTTCAGATACGGATCGATCCGCGCCAGCCGGGCCGCGTCGAAACCCTGGTTTTCGGGCTTGGCAAGTTTCATGCGGCTGGCATACCTCTCATTCGAAACCCGTGACTCGCATCTTCTCGGGGATGCGCTTCCCCTATTGCCTTGAGCGCGCGATGAATCAACACTAACGTTGTTTACGGTACGGCATCCGGTGCCAAACCCAACATTCTAGAAACAGAACGCGCATAGACTGGAGAGAATCGCCTTGGCCCCCGAACCGATCGTTCCGCTCGACCCCAATTGGCCGGCGATGTCGCTGGCGCAGGTGAAGGCGGCGCTAACCGCGCCGGGCGCGCGCTTCGAGATGGAGGACGCGGAGATCCGCGGCGTGCCGACCCGGGTCTGGAAGAACGCCCCGCCGACGCTCGGCGTGCTCCAGCAGCTGGTGCGCCTCTATGGCGACCGCGTCTTCACCATCTACGAGGACGAGCGGGTCACCTATGACGCGAACTATCGCGCGGTCTGCCACCTGGCGCAGCGGCTGACCGAGATGGGCGTGCGGAAGGGCGACCGGGTGGCGCTGGCGATGCGCAACCTGCCGGAATGGCCGACCATCTTCTTCGCGGTGACGAGCCTGGGCGCGATCATCGTGCCGCTCAATGCGTGGTGGACCGGCGGCGAGCTCGAATATGGGCTGAAGGATTCCGGCGCGAAGGTGCTGTTCGTCGATGCCGAGCGGCATGCGCGGCTGAAGGACTGCTATGCGCATCTGCCCGAGCTGGAGCGCGTGGTGGTGAGCCGCTGCGACGAGGAGCTGGGCGGCAATGCCAGCCGTCTCGAAGTGCTGATCGGCACCCGGAGCGACTGGGCCGGCCTGCCCGACATTCCCTTTCCGCAAGTGGCGGTCTCGCCCGAGGACGATGCGACGATCTTCTACACCAGCGGCACCACGGGCAGTCCCAAGGGCGCACTGGGCACGCATCGCAACATCTGCACCAACATCCTGTCGAGCGGATACAGTGCGGCGCGGGCGATGCTGCGGCGGGGCGAGATGCCGCCGGCGGTGATCCCGCACAAGGTGGGCCTGCTGGTGATCCCGCTGTTCCATGTCACGGCGTGCAGCGCCGCGCTGATGACCGGCATCGCGACCGGGCAGACGATATTGTTCATGCGCCGCTGGGACGCCGAGCTGGCGATGGGCCTGATCGAGCGCGAGAAGGTGACCTTCACCGGCGGCGTGCCGACGATCGCCTGGCAGCTGCTCGAGCATCCGGCGCGGGAAAAATACGACCTCTCCAGCCTGGAGGCGATCTCCTATGGCGGCGCGCCCTCCGCGCCCGAGCTGGTGAAGCGCATCTATGAGGAATTCGGCGCGCTGCCCGGCAATGGCTGGGGCATGACCGAGACGATGGCGACGGTGACCCAGCATAGCGGCGAGGATTACCTGACCCGGCCGACCAGCGCCGGCCAGCCGGTGGCGACCGCGGACCTCAAGATCATGACGGTCGAGGGCGATCGGGAGCTTCCCATGGGAGAAGTGGGCGAGCTCTGGGCCAAGGGGCCGATGATCGTGAAGGGCTATTGGGGCAAGCCCGAGGCCACCGCCGAGACCTTTATCGACGGCTGGGTGCGCACCGGCGACCTGGCCAGGCTCGACGAGGAGGGCTTCCTCTACATCGTCGACCGGGCCAAGGACATCGTGATCCGCGGCGGCGAGAACATCTATTCGAGCGAAGTGGAGGACGTGCTCTACGCCTTCCCCGGGGTGATGGACGCGGCGCTGATCGGGGTGCCGCACAAGATGCTGGGCGAGGAGCCGGTGGCGGTGGTCCATATGGCGCCGGGCACCAGCGCGACCGAGGCGGAGCTCCAGGGCTTCGTCCGCGAGCGGCTGGCGGCGTTCAAGGTGCCGGTGCAGGTGCGCTTCGTGGCCGACACGCTGCCCCGCAACGCCAATGGCAAGATCCTGAAGAAGGACCTGCGGGCGTTGTTCGTCGGAGAGACCGCGGCCTGAGCCGCAAAGGCGCTGGCGGAAGGAGCGGCGCGCGCTAGGATCGGCATCCGAAGGGAGACTCCCGATGCATTCCGATCGCCGCGCGTTCCTGGGGCTCGCCGCCGCCGCCATGGCCCTGCCGCCATTGGCCCGGGCGGCGGGGTGGCAAGCGGCACCGGCCTTCCCGCCGGTCGATGCACGCAGCGTGTGGCTGGTCGGCGACTCCGCGCCGCCCGATCCCGCCGCCCTGTCGGCGCGGCTGGCGGAGCTGGCGGGCGGCGGGTCGGTGCGCGACGGCTATCTGAACGGTGGCGCGGTCGAGGCGCTGGAAAAGGCCTTTGCCGCCCATCTCGGCAAGGAAGCCTGCGCCTTCTTCCCGACGGGCACGCTGGCCAACAATGTCGCGCTGCGGGTGTTGTGCGGGGACGCGCCGCATGCGCTCTGCCAGTATGACAGCCACCTCTACCGCGACGAGAGCAACATGGCGCAGCGGCTGGCGGGCATCAACCTGGTGCCGCTGGCGGCGGGGCGGGTGGCGCCGACCCGGGACGAGCTGGTCGCGGCGTTCGATGCCGCCGAGAAGGGCCCCTATGCGCTCAAGGTGGGCGCGATCTCGCTGGAGAGCCCGGTACGGCGGCTGGACGGGCAGCTGATCCCGCCGGAGCGCGTCGCGGAGATCGCCGCGCTGGCGGCGGCGCACGGCACGCGGATGCATCTCGACGCGGCCCGGCTGCTGCTTGCGCCGCCCACGCTCGACCGCAAGGCCTATGTGGCGCCGTTCGAGACGGTCTATGTCTCGCTCTACAAATATCTCGGCGCCCCGTTCGGCGCGGTGCTGGCCGGGCCGGCGGCGACGATCGCCAGGGCGCGCGAGTGGCGGCACCTCTATGGCGGGCTGATCTATCAGGGCTGGGCACCGGCCCTGCTTGCGCTCGACGGGCTGCAACGCCTGCCCGAGAGCATCGCCAGGGCGCATGGCGCGGCCGGGGCGCTGTTCGCGGCGCTGGAGAAGAGCGGCAAGGTGAAGCGCGCGCCGAACCCGGATGCGTCGAACATCTACCGGCTGGAGATGCCGCAGGCGCTGGCCGAAGCCGCGTTCGAGCGCGGGCGGGTTGCCGGCGTGCGGATCGGGCGGTGGGAGAAGGGCTCGATCCCCTTCTTCGTCAACGAGACGCTGCTGCGGCGCCCGGTGGAGGAATATGTGCGGGTGTTCCTGGGGTAGGGGTTCCTCCCATTTGTTCCCCGCCAATCCCTTCGTCACCCTCGCGAAAGCGGGGGATCGTCTCCGACGAGCGCAGCAAATACAGCGACAGTGTTACAGGCTAGTCCGGGGGATGGGGCCCCGCTTTCGCGGGGGTGACGACGGAGAGGACGGCCTGGCGCCAGCCCTCAAGGCGGGATCGACGGGCATCGCCATCCAGCCCCGGCTCGAACGTCAGGCCGGCGCCGCGCATCTTCGTCGCATCCTCGATCCCGCGGAACATCCCGCAGCCGATGCCGGCGAGCATCGCGGCCCCCAGCGCGGTGGTCTCGGCGAAGTCGGGGCGGTCCACGGGAATCGCGAGGATGTCGGCCAGGTCCTGGGCGATCCAGTCGTTGGTGACCATGCCGCCGTCGATGCGCAGCCGCGACCAGTCCGCGCCGTCGGCGGCGAAGGCGGCCTTCAGGTCGTGGCTCTGGTGCGCCATCGCCTCCAGCGCGGCGCGGACGATGTGCGCGCGGGTCGCGGCGAAGCTGAGGCCGGAGATCGCGGCGCGCGCTTCCGGTTCCCACCAGGGCGCGCCGAGGCCGCTGAGCGCGGGAACCAGGTACACGCCGCCATTGTCCTTGACCGAACGGGCCAGCGCCTCGGTCTCCTGCGCCGTCTCGATCAGCTTCACCGAATCGCGCAGCCACTGGACCAGGCTGCCGGCGACGAACACCGAACCCTCGATCGCATAGGTGCGCCGCCCGCCCAGCTGCCAGAGCACGGTGGCGAGCAGCCGGTTCCTGGAGGAGGGCTGGGTGCCGCCCGCGTTGGTCAGCACGAAAGCGCCGGTGCCATAGGTCGCCTTGGTGTCGCCGCGCTCGATACAGGCCTGCCCGATCGTCGCGGCCTGCTGGTCGCCGGCCAGGCCGCAAATGGGAATCTCGCCGCCGAACAATTTGGTGGTGCCGAACCTGCCCGCGCAATCGACGATCTCCGGCAGCGCGTCGCGCGGGGCGGAGAACATGTCGAGCAGGCCGTCGCTCCACCCGCCGGAGCCGAGCCCCATCAGCAGCGTGCGCGAGGCGTTGGTCGCGTCGGTGACGTGCAGGCCGCCGGTGAGCTTCCACACCAGCCAGCTCTCGACCGTGCCGATGGCGAGGCGATCGCCCACGCCCTTCAGTTGCGGCCAGTTGCGCATCGCCCAGGCGATCTTGGTGCCGGAGAAATAGGGATCGAGCAGCAGCCCGGTGCGCGCCTGGACGCCGGCTTCCTCGCCGGCTTCGCGCCAGGCCCGGCACATCGCGGCCGAACGGCGATCCTGCCAGACGATGGCCGGCGCGAGCGGCTCGCCGGTGGTCTTGTCCCAGAAGACGATCGTCTCGCGCTGGTTGGTGATGCCGATCGCGGCGATCGCCTGCGCGCCGCCGGCCTGCTGCACCATGGCCATCGCGCATTCCAGCGAGCGCCGCCAGATCTCGTTGGCATCATGCTCGACCAGGCCGGGGCCCGGATAATGCTGGGTAAGGTCGGCGCCGTGGCTGCCCAGGCACTTGCCCGACGGCGCGAACAGCATCGCGCGGGTGGAGGTGGTGCCCTCGTCGATGACCAGGATGTTCTCGCCCATGCGGCAAGGCTAGCGCAGCCGTTACGGTCGCGAAAGCCCGGCACCGTCATTCCCGCGGAGGCGGCGATCCGGCGTTTCCCGCCGAGCCGCCCGGATCCAAGGGGGCTGCCTTCACGGGGATGACGAAGGAGGGGGGACGCGCTAGGGTCTGCCGCGAAAGGGAAGGGCAAAAGTGAGCGATCGACCCGGCAGCATCGGCGGCGAACCCCTGGACGACGGCCTGCCGTCGGGACCGGCAAGGGCACCCTTGCTCGGGCCATCAAGCCAGGAAAGCATGGGCGACGGCCAGAAGCGCGACCGGCTGATGGCGGCGCTGGCGCTGATGGCGGGGATCGGCCTGTTGCTGGCGCTGCCCTTCGCGCTGCAGGCGGGCGCGGTGTTCTTCCTGCCGCTCACCACTGCGCTGGTGATCGCGATCGCGCTGGTGCCGCTGCTCGAATGGCTGGAGCGCCACCGCGTGCCCGCGCCGATCGCGGCGTTCATCTGCGTGCTGCTGTTCCTGATCGCGGCGAATGTCGCGCTGGCCTCGATCGTGGTGCCGGCCTGGCAATGGATCCGCGACCTTCCCGCCAAGATCCCGCAGATCCAGGAGAATCTGAAGCCGCTGATCGAGTTCTACGCGAACCTCGACAGCTTCGTGAACAAGACGGTGATGAACTTCGCCTCGGCGCCGATGAAGCAGCCCGAAGTGATGGCCGCGACGCCGCCGCGCTCGCTGATCGACCTGTTCGCCACTTCCGCCCCATCGGCGCTGGTGGAGATGTTCTTCGCCATCCTCGTCATCTATTTCTTCCTGTCCGGCTGGACCCGGCTGCGCCGCAACGCGATCACCAGCCGGGCGAGCTTCGGCGGCGCAATGGCGACGGCGCGCGTGATCCAGGACGTGGTGGACGATACCTCGGCCTATCTGGGCACGATCACGCTGATCAACCTGACGCTGGGCCTGATCGTCGCGGGCGTGCTGTGGGCGATCGGCATGCCGACGCCGCTGATGTGGGGCGGCATCGTCGCGCTGCTCAACTACATCCCCTATTTCGGACCGGTGTTCGCTGCGCTGCTGCTGGCCATGGGCGGGCTGATGACCTTTCCGGACCTGGGCTGGGCATTCGTGCCGCCGATCGTGATGATCGCCTGCCACCTGATCGAGGCGAATGTGGTGACGCCGCTGATCGTGGGCCACCGGCTGACGATCAGCCCGATCATGATCCTGATCTCGCTGAGCTTCTGGGGCTGGGTGTGGGGCACCACCGGGGCGCTGCTCGCGGTGCCGCTGCTGATCATCATCCAGACGGTGGTGAATGCGGCGGGCAAGCCGGACATCGCCGGTTTTCTCTTCGAGCACGGGACCTTGGTGAACGATCCTGTGGATAATCGGCCGCTGCGGCGAAAAAGTCGCGACCAATCCGGTTGACACCCCTGAATCTCGCGTCTAGTGCCCGCCTCCTCGCTTCGAGAGAGCGGGTGTAGCTCAGTTGGTTAGAGCGCCGGCCTGTCACGCCGGAGGTCGCGGGTTCGAGCCCCGTCACTCGCGCCATTCCCCATTGCCGGACCGGTAAGGCGCCGCTCGTGCGGAGCCCGGCGGATCGATGCCATGGCGGCGATGGTCCCGTCTCGAGCGCACATGCGGGTGTAGCTCAGTTGGTTAGAGCGCCGGCCTGTCACGCCGGAGGTCGCGGGTTCGAGCCCCGTCACTCGCGCCATGCGCCGCATGACATCTTCCCGCAGCATATGAAGCGCCGACTCGCCAAAGTGCCGGAAGTACATGCCGGGCGCAGGTTTTCGGCGGCCCTATTTTCCCTATTTTCCCGGAAACGCGGCGCATCTCGTAACATTCTTGCGCACGCATGATCCTATCTTTCCTACAGGTCAAAGAGCGGCAGACCCCGCGGCCGGCTGTACGGGTTCAGCAGGCGATATCCTACAAAGCAAGGGGCAAGGGCGGCCTTCAGGCGCGGCGCCAGCGCCCCGTTTCCATCCAGCGCAATACCCCGCCGAGCGGCAGGATCCAGACGATGCCGGTCACGACATAGATCGGCAGCTGGGCGAGCACGTGCAGCCGGCCGATCCAGTGCGAGAAGCTCGCCACCAGCACGATCCACACCAGGATCCAAGCGACGATGCCCAGCGCGCCCGCGGGCTTGCGCCAGCTCGGCGCTACGCTCCCGCGTGCCATGTCATGCCTTTCTCGGTGATCACGGCCTGGAGCGGCACGTCCCAGATGTCGGAGGGGACGGCCGGCACTTCCTGCATCGCCCAGGCGACGCCGACGCGCCAGGCATCGGGATAGCGGGCAAAGGCGCGGTCATAGTGCGCGGCGCCCTGGCCGAGGCGGTTGAGCCGCGCGTCGAAGCCGACGAGCGGCGTCAGGATCACGTCGGGCGCGATTTCGGGCCGGTCGGCGTGCGGCTGGCGCAGGCCGAACGGACCATCGACCAGTGCTTCCCCCATCTGCCAGGCGAGGAAGCGGATCGGCGCCGCCCGGTCGACGACGAAGGGAAGGGCGAGGGCGCAACCCCTTTCGGCCGCGGCGGCGGCGAGCTGGGTGGGATCGGCCTCGCTGCCGATCGCGACATAGGTGGCGACGATCGCCCCGGGGGCCAGGCGCTCGACGAACGCCTCGGGCGCGAGGATCGCCTCGCTCGCTGCGATGGCGAAGGCGTCACGCTCGGCGCGGAGCTGTGCCCGCAGGGCTAGCTTGTCGATCATGCCACGCTTCTAGGGGAGCGGTGGCGGGACCGCCATGGCCGTTTGCCAGAATATCCACCGACGCCTGTTACGTCAGGTGGGGACCATGTGCATCGGACCAGGATCCGTACAGGGACAGCCCCCATGGATGATGAATAGCCTCAGGGATTATTGCTATGGCTCGTACCGGGCAGTGCCCGCCATGGGCCGATGTAGGGATTTCGCAGGGCATTCGCAACGGCTCCGCCCAAATTCGTCATCCCGCTTACCTCTCCGTCATTCCGGCCTTTGCGGGGATGACGGGATTGGGGGGAGGGATGGAGGTCAGGCCTCGCCAGCATCTTCTTCGAGCGCCGCGGCCACGGCCTCGAGCCGGTCGGCGATGCGTTCCAGCAGCACCGGCGACACGCCCTCGGGCGGACTGCGCTCGGCCTCGTCGAGCAGGTCGGCGAGGATCAGCGCGAGATAGACGAGCGTGCGCTCGGCGTTCAGGCCGCCCGACGCGCGCAGGGCGGTGTCGGCATGGCGCTGAAGGATCGATTCGAGATGGCGGATATGCGCTTCGTCGCCTTCGCGGGTGGCGACCGAATAGCTGCGGCCGGCGACGGAGATGTCGAGGTCCGCCATCAGTCCTGCTCCGCCCCGGCTTCGCGCGCGATCAGCGCGTCGAGCGAGCTCACCGCGTCCTCGATGCGGGCGCGCAGCTTGGCGTGGCGCTGGGTGATCCGTTCGCAGGCATAGGCCCGCGCGGCGGCGGCTTTCTCGATGCGGACGAGGGCCTGTTCGATACGATCGGCGGGCGTACTTGCCATGCCGCAAGCGTTACGCACCCCATCCGAACCTAGCAACCCCTGAATGGTATCGGTTGCAGGGCGCGTTCGATGAGGCGGACCGAAGCCGCGCCGGTTCGAGTCCGCCTGGCATTCGGCCGGCGTTCGGGCCGTCGAGGCGGTTGACGTGGCGGTCCAAGGTGCCCAAAGGCGTCCGCGCCAGCATCAGGGGACTCCAAGTGACCGCAAGCTTCGCCGATTGCGCCAATGCCATCCGGGCATTGTCGATGGACGCCGTGGAGGCGGCCAATTCGGGGCATCCGGGCATGCCGATGGGTATGGCCGACGTCGCGACGGTGCTGTTCCAGAACTACCTGAAGTTCGATCCGGCCGACCCCAAATGGGCGGATCGCGACCGTTTCGTGCTCTCGGCCGGGCACGGCTCGATGCTGCTCTATTCGACGCTGTACCTCACCGGCTATGCCCAGCCGACGCTGCAGGACATCCGCAATTTCCGCCAGGTCGGCAGCCCCTGTGCCGGGCACCCCGAGAATTTCGAGCTGCCGGGCGTGGAATGCACCACCGGCCCGCTCGGCCAGGGCTTTGCCATGGCGGTCGGCATGGCCGCTGCCGAGCGCCATCTGAACGCCATCCATGGCGACGACCTGGTCGATCACCGCACCTGGGTGATCGCGGGCGACGGCTGCCTGATGGAAGGCATCAATCACGAGGCGGTCGGCCTGGCCGGGCATCTGAAGCTCGGCAAGCTGATCGTGCTGTGGGACGACAACAAGATCACGATCGACGGCGCGGTCTCGCTCTCGTCGAGCGAGGACATCCCCGCGCGCTACCGCGCCTCGGGCTGGCAGGTCGTCGCGTGCGACGGCCATGACCGCGCCGATATCGCCCGCGCGATCGACGAAGCGCTCGCCAGCGACCTGCCGTCGCTGGTCCAGTGCCGCACGGTGATCGGCAAGGGCGCGCCGAACAAGCAGGGCTCGTCCAAGGTCCATGGCTCGCCGCTGGGCGCGGACGAAGTCGCCGCCGCCCGCGCGGCGCTGGGCTGGAACCACCCGGCGTTCGAGATCCCGGCGGACATCCGCGAGGCCTGGCTGGAAGCCGGCAGGCGCGGCGCCGCGCCGCATGCCGCGTGGAAGCAGCGGCTTGCAGCGCATGAGGATCGCGCCGAGTTCGAGCGCCGGATGCGCGGCGACCTGCCGGCCTGGTTCTCGATGCAGGATCACATCCAGGGCCTGCTCGCCGCGCCGCAAAAGGTCGCGACCCGCAAGGCGAGCGAGATGGCGCTCGAGGCGATCAACGCGCAGATCCCCGATACCGTCGGCGGCTCGGCCGACCTGACCGGCTCGAACAACACGCTGACCAAGGGCCTGGGCACGTTCAGCGCCGGCAACTATGCCAGCCGCTACGTCTATTACGGCATCCGCGAGTTCGGCATGTCGGCGGCGATGAACGGCATGGCGCTGCACGGCGGCGTGATCCCCTATGGCGGCACCTTCCTGGTCTTCGCCGACTATGCCCGCGCGGCGATCCGGCTCTCGGCCCTCCAGCAGGCACGCGTCGTCTATGTCATGACGCACGACTCGATCGGCCTGGGCGAGGACGGCCCGACCCATCAGCCGGTGGAGCACCTCACCAGCCTGCGCCTGATCCCCAATCTCGACGTCTATCGCCCGTGCGACGTGATCGAGACCGCGGAGTGCTGGGAACTGGCGCTGCAGAAGGCGGACGGCCCGGGCCTGCTCGCGCTCAGCCGCCAGAACCTGCCGCAGCTGCGCACCGAGGCCGCCGAGAACCGCTCCGCGCGCGGCGCGTACGCCATTCGCGAGGCGGAGGCACCGCGCCAGGTGGTGCTGATCGCCAGCGGTTCCGAAGTCGAGATCGCCGTTGCGGTGCGCGATGAACTGGAAGCCCAGGGCATCGGCGCCGACGTCGTCTCGATGCCGTGCTGGGAGCGCTTCGACGCGCAGGACGCGCAGTACAAGCGCGACCTGCTGCCGGCGCATGCGCTCAAGGTCTCCATCGAGGCCGGCGCGACGCTGGGCTGGGAGCGATATACGGGCTTGGACGGGCTAAACTTCGGCGTGGATGGATTCGGCGCCTCGGGGCCTTATCTGAAGCTCTACGAGCATTTCGGGCTCACCGCGGGAGCCATCGTGCCGCGGATCGTCGAAAAGTTGAACGGAGAACAGGCATGACGAAGGTTGCGATCAACGGGTTCGGGCGCATCGGTCGACTGGTGGCGCGCGCGATCCTCGAGCGCCCCGACAGCGGGCTCGAGCTGGTCACGATCAACGACCTGGCCGATGCCAAGTCGAACGCGTGGCTGTTCTCGCGCGACAGCGTGCACGGCAAATATCCGGGCACCGTCACTGCCGAGGGCGAGGATCTGGTCATCGACGGCAAGCACATCAAGGTGACCAAGGAGCGCGATCCCGCCAACCTGCCGCATGCCGAGAACGGCGTCGAGCTGGTGCTGGAGTGCACCGGCTTCTTCACCGACCGCGCCTCCGCCCAGAAGCACATCGATGCCGGCGCCAGGAAGGTGCTGATCTCGGCTCCGGGCAAGAATGTCGACCTCACCGTCGTGTTCGGCGTGAACCACGACAAGCTCGAGGCTGGTCACACGATCGTCTCGAACGCGTCGTGCACCACCAACTGCCTGGCGCCGGTCGCCAAGGTGCTGAACGACACGATCGGCATCGAGCGCGGCCTGATGACCACGGTGCATGCCTATACCAACGACCAGAAGATCCTCGACCAGATCCATCCGGACCTGCGCCGCGCCCGCGCCGCCGCGATGAGCATCATCCCCACCACCACCGGCGCCGCCCGCGCCGTGGCCGAGGTGCTGCCCGAGCTGAAGGGCAAGCTGGACGGCTCGGCGATCCGCGTTCCGGTTCCGGACGGCTCGCTGGTGGACCTGACCTTCACCCCGAAGCGCGACACCACCGTCGAGGAAGTGAATGCGGTGCTGAAGGCGGCGTCGGAGAACGGTCCGCTCAAGGGCATCCTCTGGTATTCGGACGAGCCCCTGGTCTCGATCGACATCGTCCACACCTCGGCCTCGTCGACCGTCGACAGCCTGGAGACCGCGGTGATCGACGGCAAGCTGGTGCGCGTCGTCAGCTGGTACGACAATGAATGGGGCTTCTCGAACCGCATGGTGGACACCGCCAGCGCGATGGCGAAGCTGGGCTGATTTCTGCGTTCCCCTTCCGCTTGCGGGAGGGGCTAGGGGAGGGCGGGTTGCGCTCTTACCCACGTCGTTCCCTCCCCCGACCCCTCCCGCACGCGGGAGGGGAGAAAGAATGAGCATGACCCGCCCCTTCAAGACGCTCGACGATATGGGCGAGATCGCCGGCAAGCGCGTGCTGGTCCGCGAGGACCTGAACGTGCCGATGGCCGATGGCCAGGTGACTGACGATACCCGGCTGCGCGCCGCGGTGCAGACCGTCGCCGAGCTGGCGGACAAGGGCGCCAAGGTCGTGGTCCTCGCACATTTCGGGCGGCCCAAGGGGCAGCGCAACCCGGAGATGAGCCTGTCGCTCGTCACCCGGCCGTTCAGCCATGTCCTTGGCCGTGAAGTGCGCTTCATCGACACGGACGGCGCGGCCGAGGCGATCGACGCGATGGGCAATGGCGACATCGCCCTGCTCGAAAATACCCGTTTCGACGCCGGTGAGGAGATGAATGCGCCCGAGACCGTCGCCGCGCTCGCGGCACTGGGCGATCTCTATGTCAACGACGCCTTCTCGGCCGCGCACCGCGCCCATGCCTCGACCGAGGGCCTGGCCCACAAGCTGCCCGCCTTTGCCGGGCGCCAGATGGAAGCCGAGCTCGACGCGCTCGACAAGGCACTGGGCAATCCCGAGCATCCGGTCGCGGCGGTGGTCGGCGGCGCCAAGGTCTCGACCAAGCTCGACGTGCTCAAGCATCTGGTCGACAAGGTCGATCACCTGATCATCGGCGGCGGCATGGCCAACACCTTCCTGGCCGCGCGCGGCGTCGATGTGGGCAAGAGCCTGTGCGAGCACGACCTGACCGGCACCGCCGAGGAGATCCTCGATGCGGCCGACCGCGCCAACTGCACCGTGCACCTGCCCTATGACGTGGTGGTGGCGAAGGAGTTCGCGGCCAACCCGCCGAGCCTGCGCACCGTCAACGTCCATGAAGTCGCTTCGGACGAGATGATCCTCGACATCGGCCCGGCGGCGACCGAGGCGCTGGCGGACGTGCTCAAGACCTGCCGCACCCTGGTGTGGAACGGTCCGCTCGGCGCGTTCGAGACCCCGCCGTTCGACACGGCGACCATCAGCCTCGCCAAGACCGCGGCGGCGCTCACCAAGGAAGGCCAGCTCGTCTCGGTCGCCGGCGGCGGCGACACGGTGGCGGCGCTCAACCAGGCCGGCGTGGCGGGCGACTTCACCTTCGTCTCCACTGCGGGCGGCGCTTTCCTCGAATGGATGGAAGGCAAGGAACTACCGGGCGTCGCGGCGCTGGCGCGCTGACCGGCGCTATCTGGCCTTCTCGTTGAGCAGCGGGACCAGCAGCGCGTTGAGGCTATCCAGCGTGAACGCGCCGGCCTTGGCATAGCGGACCACGCCCTTGCGATCGATCACGATATTGGTGGGCACCGCGCCTCCGAGCACGTCATAGGGGCCCTTGATCGAGCGCACCGGCTCGATGTGCATCACGTCGAACAGCTTCTTGAGCTGATAGGGTTTGAGCGAATCCTCGGTGGTGACGGCATAGACGCGGAGGCCGGCGTCCTTGCGCAGCTCGTAATAGCGATCGAGCGTGGGCAGTTCCGTGCGGCAGGGGACGCACCAGGTCGCCCAGAAATTGAGCACGACCACATCGCCGCGCAGCTCGTCGAACGAGATCTTGCCGCCATTGATCAGCCGCAGGGTGAATGGCGGTGCCGGCTGACCTTCCCTGACTGCCGCGAACATCGGCCGCGGCGCCGGCGCGGCACCGAGCAATGCCAGTGGCAGCGCAGCAAGCGCCAGTCGCCTGGAAAGCGAAGCGATTCCCATGTTCCGTCCCCCATTGCCCGGCGTCATGCTGTCGCGAGCTGGGGGAGGCGTCAAGCGCGGCCCCGGGGACCCCCTTTCGCCGCCCTTCCCGGAAAAGCCCGTGCGGTGGCAGCGTTGTCAGGCTTTTCGCTTGCGAAACCGGGCGATAGGGGCTCGTTCAGCACTACACGAACAAGGGAAAATCCATGTCGATCACGCCCGCTGTCAAAGCCATCCTCGCCAATTACGAGTCCGACAATCCGGGCGTGAAGGCCAATCTCGCCCGCATCCTGATGCAGGGCAAGCTGGGCGGCACGGGCAAGCTGATCATCCTGCCGGTGGACCAGGGCTTCGAACATGGTCCGGCACGCAGCTTCGCGGTGAACCCCGCCGCCTATGATCCCCATTATCACTATCAGCTGGCGATCGACGCCGGCCTCAGCGCCTATGCCGCGCCGCTCGGCATGATCGAGGCCGGGGCCGATACCTTTGCCGGCCAGATCCCGACCATCCTCAAGGTCAACAGCTCGAACAGCTGGGCGACCTCGATCGACCAGGCCGTCACCGGCGGCGTCGACGACGCGCTGCGGCTCGGCTGCGCGGCGATCGGCTTCACCATCTATCCGGGGGCCGACGACGTGTTCGGCATGATGGAGGAGATCAAGGAGCTGCGCGCCGAGGCCGCATCGGTCGGCATCGCCACGGTGATCTGGTCCTACCCGCGCGGCGGCAAGCTTTCGAAGGACGGCGAGCTGGCGCTCGACGTCGGTGCCTATGCCGCGCACATGGCGGCGCTGCTCGGCGCGCACATCATCAAGGTGAAGCTGCCGAGCGCGCATATCGAGCAGAAGGAAGCCCAGAAGGTCTATGAGGGCACCGACTGGTCGGCGCAGGCGGACCGGGTGAAGCATGTCGCGCAGAGCTGCTTCGCCGGCCGCCGCATCGTCGTCTTCTCGGGCGGCGCGGCGAAGGGTGCCGATGCCGTCTACCAGGACGCGCGCGATATCCGCGACGGCGGCGGCAATGGCTCGATCATCGGCCGCAACACCTTCCAGCGCCCCCGCGACGAGGCACTGGCGATGCTCGACAAGCTCGTGCGCATCTACAAGAACGAGGAATGATCGATCGCCGACCCGTGCTGGCAGGGCTCGCCATGGCGATGCTGGGCGGGCCCGCGCCGGCACGGGGGAAACGGATGGAAGAAGTCGAGCCCTATGGCCTGATCGGCAAGATCAAGGCCCGGCCGGGCAAGCGGGCCGAGCTGGTCGCGCTGCTCTCCGGCGGCACCGGTGGCATGCCGGGCTGCATGGCCTATCTGATCGCCGAGGATCTGAAGGACGCCGACGGCATCTGGATCACCGAGATCTGGAAGACCAGGCAATTCCACGCCGACTCGCTCAAGCTGCCCGCGGTGCAGGCAGCGATTGCCAAGGGGCGGCCGCTGATCGCGGGGTTCGAAACCCATGTCGAGACGCGGCCCGTGGCGGGAATCGGGATCAAGGCCTAGGCGCTAGGTTGAGGACTCCTATCCTCCTTCGTCACCCCGGCCTTGCGCCGGGGTCCCGCTGTCTCGCCAGCACAGGAAGCAGCGGGATCCCGGCTCAAGGCCGGGGTGACAGTAGAAAATCAAATACTTGTTTGGGTTCTCAACCTAGTGGCAGCCGGTCGCCACGGTCCTGGCATTGATCGGATCGAGAACTGCCGGGCGCAGTTCGCTGTCGGGATAGGCGTGGAGGAGGGTGCCCTTCGGATCCCGGGCGAAGCGGACGCGAAATCGGTCCCGCTTGCCGCCAAAAATGCCGTCGAGCTCCACTGCTCCATCGACGATGCGATAGGTTCCGGACGCGTTGCCGAAGCCATTATAGGCGAGGAACTTGCCCGGCGCGGGAAAGCTGAGCGCCCCCGCATCGCAGGGGGCCGTGGGTTCGCGGCGGATGAGATGCCCGGGCAGCAGCCTGGCCAGTTCCGTCGCGGGCACCGGCACGGGGTAGCTCTCGGACGTGGGCGCGCCGCAGCCGGCAAGCGCGAGCGACCCCGCCAGGACACCCCGGTGACCGAATTCGCGCAAGCCTCTCCCCATCGGGGCGACTTTGGGTCATCCTGGGCCAAGTGGCAATCGGCGCGACGGAGACGGGCATGACGCAGGACTGGCGGGCGGTGGATGGCTATATCGCCGGCAAGCTGATCGGCGCGGACCCGGTGCTCGATGCCACGCTGGCGGCCAATGCCGCGGGCGGGCTGCCGGCGATCGATGTCTCGGCGGCGCAGGGCCGGATGCTGGAGCTGCTCGCCCGGATGTCCGGCGCGCGGCGCATCCTCGAAGTGGGGACGCTGGGCGGCTATTCGACGATCTGCCTCGCCCGTGCCCTGCCGGGGGACGGACGATTGGTGACGCTCGAGCTGGAGCCGCGTCATGCCGAGGTGGCACGGGCCAATCTGGCGCGGGCCGGGCTCGATGCCTGTTGCGAGGTCCGCGTCGGACCGGCGGCGGAGACGCTCGCGGCGATGATCGCGGCGAGCGAGGAGCCGTTCGACCTGGTGTTCATCGATGCCGACAAGCCCGGCAACCGCGCCTATCTCGATGCGGCGCTCAAGCTCACGCGGCCGGGCAGCGTGATCCTGGTCGACAATGTGGTCCGCGGCGGCAGGGTCCTGGAGGCGGACAGCGCCGATCCCAGCGTGCTCGGCACCCGGGCGCTGTTCGACGCGGTCGCCGCCGAGCCGCGCCTCGACGCCACTGCGATCCAGACGGTAGGCGACAAGGGTTGGGACGGGTTCCTGATTGCAGTGGTGCGGGCCGGCTAGGCCTTGCCCGGCGGGACATGTTCCCGCAACGCGCGCATCTGCGCCTCATATTGCTCGCGCGACTCCCAGCCGAGCGGGTGCGGGCCATAGGCATTGGGGCCGAAAGTGCCCGGCCAGAACAGCAGAGCGATCCAGAGGACCAGCGCTACCAGCAAAAGCACGCCGAGTCCGGGCAGTGATGCGAGGGCTGCCAGCGCAACGAAACCGAAGAGCCACCAACCCGGTTTGCCGATGTCGTGCAACCGGGCGATCGCCACGACGAGCAGCGCCAGGTCGAATGCTGCTTCCAATGCGACGTACCAGAGCGGGAAGAAAGTCGGATGCGCAATCGCCTCGGAGCGGAAGCCGAGCTGGATGCTTCCGAGAGCGACTTGGCGAAAGGCGAAGAACTTGATCGCCGTGAAGCCCAGGCTGCCAAGCATCAGCCACAGGAACATCGCGCCGCGGCCGGCGCGGCCGATTGGCCATTTGAACATGCTGAACATGCGAATCCCCCTTTCGCTTGTTATCCTGCGGCGATCCTGCCCTGGCAGGGGCCGGGCCGCCACTCGGTTTCGATCGATAGTGGTGAAGCCAACCGGCTTTCGCTAAGGCTCCCCGATGACCGACCTGGATGAAGACGGCCTGCCGCCGCTCGACCCGAATTTCGCCGCGCAGTTCGAGCGGGACGTGCGCCGTCCGCCCTGCCAGCTCTACCTGATCTCACCGCTCGACGTGGGAGGCGCCTTCCCCGAGCGGCTGAAGCGCGCGCTCGATGCCGGACCGGCGGCGGCCTTCCAGTTCCGGGTGAAGGGCGTCGACCAGCACGAGGCGGCGCGCCTCGCCGAGCCGCTGCAGCGGATCTGTGCCGATGCCGACATCGCCTTCATCGTCAACGACAGCGTCAGCCTGGCCAAGCGCCTGGGTGCCGATGGCGTGCATCTGGGGCAGGAGGACGGCGATCCGCGCGAGGCGCGCGNCGTGCTCGGCCCGCAGGTGCAGGTCGGCGTGACCTGTCACGACAGCCGCCACCTCGCGATGGAAGCCGGGGAGGCGGGCGCGGACTATGTTGCGTTCGGTGCCTTCTATCCCACCGCCACCAAGGAGACCCGGCATCGCCCCGAGCCGGTGATCCTCAGCTGGTGGTCGGCGCTGTTCGAGCTGCCCTGCGTCGCGATCGGCGGGATCACGCCGGAGAACGCTCCGCCACTGGTGAAGGCGGGCGCGGATTTCCTCGCGGTTTCCGGCGCGATCTGGGGCGGGGACGAGGAAGCCGCGATGAAGGCGTTCGCCGCGCTGCTTGCCTGATCCCGGACGTCGCCCCGGCCGGGACGACGGAAACACTCTGAGTTCCAGCCGTTGTTCTTGCGGAACGTCATCTGCAGGAGCTTGATTCGGTGCGGAAATTTGTCGGATTCGCGGCTTGCCTCGCCTGTGCCTCCTTTGGTCCCGCCGCGGCGGGGCAGGGGGGAACTTCCGGCAAGCCGCCGATCGATTACTCGATCCTCCATGCCCAGGTGATCCTCGATCATCTCGGCTTCTCGCCCGGCATCCTCGACGGGCGCCCGGGGCAGGCGCTCACGGCGGCGCTGAAGGGGTTCCAGACCGCGCGCGGCATGCCCGTGACCGGCACGCTCGATCCGGCGACGCTGCGCGCGCTCGCGCCCTATGCCTCGCTGCGTCCGGTCCGGCGGCTGACTCTCGACGCCGGGACGCTGGCCGGGCCCTATGTCAACCCGATCCCCAAGGACCCCGAGAAGCAGGCCAGGCTAGCCTCGCTTGCCTATACCCGCCCGCTCGAGAAGCTGGCCGAGATGTTCCACACCACGCCCGAGGTGCTGGTCGAGCTCAATCCGGGCGGCGGCAGGATCGTGCCGGGCGCGGCGTTCCGCTTCCCCAATGCGCTTCCCGCCTCGCGCGACTATCCGGCGGACATCAAGCCGGAGTGGCGGCGGACGCTCAACATGCTCAACGTCGAGGCCAAGGTGCCCGAGGCCGATCACATCGTGGTCGACAAGCGCGAGAAGGTGCTCAAGGTGTATGACGGGCAGGGGCGCCTGGTCGCCCAGTTCAGCGCGACCATGGGCAGCGCGCACGATCCGCTGCCGATCGGCACCTGGAAGATCAACGGGGCGGACACCAATCCGAAATTCCATTACAACCCCAAGCTGTTCTGGGACGCGAAGAAGGGCAGTGACCCGGCGATGCTGCCGCCGGGGCCGAACGGCCCGGTGGGGGTGGTGTGGCTGGATCTTTCCAAGGAGCATTACGGCATCCACGGCACGCCCGAGCCGCAGCTGATCGGCCGCACCGAGAGTCATGGCTGCATCCGCCTGACCAATTGGGATGCGGCGCGGCTCGCGCTGATGGTGAGGCCGGGCATCAGGGCGGTGTTTCAGGAATAGGGGCGATGGGGCCCTGGGCGAAGCGGGCCGGCTGGAGCCTGGGCGTGCTGCTGGCGCTGCTGGCGGCGGGGTTCCTGTCGCTGGTGCGGATCACGGTGCAGCCCGCCGCACCGGCCGCCTCGCCGCAGCTTGCCGGCCCCCAGGACGCCGCTCCCGCCGGCGCGGACGATGCGGACGATGCCGCCGCGTTGATCATCCCGGTGGAGGGCGTGGCCGCCGGCCAGCTCAGCGACAGCTGGGGCCAGAGCCGCGGCAACGGTGCGCGCGAGCATCATGCGATCGACATCATGGCCCCCAGGGGCACGCCAGTGCTCGCCGCGGCGGCGGGCACGGTCGAGAAGGTCTTCGAGAGCGTGAATGGCGGCCACACTCTCTATGTGCGCACCCGGGACGGCGGGACGATCCATTACTATGCCCATCTCGACAGCCGGCTGGTGGACGAGAAGCAGCCGGTGCGCCAGGGCGAGCGCATCGCGACCGTGGGCAATAGCGGCAGCGCGGCGGGCGGCGCGCCGCACCTCCATTTCGAGATCAAGCGCATGCGGCCGGGCGAGGGCTGGTGGCAGGGGCGGAACGTCAATCCCTATCCGCTGCTGCGGGATGCCCGGCCGTGATCCGTCATTCCGGCGGAAGCCGGGATCTCGCGCGGCAAATCGGACAGCATGCGGCACGAGACCCCGGCTTCCGCCTGCCTGGCCGGCAGGAACCGGGATGGCTTGCCCAAGTCCCCGCGCGCGGCTAAAGGCGCCGGCTCAGCTCTTTCTCAGTTCCATAGGTCTCGACCATGAAGATCAGCGGCGTGGACATCCGTCCCGGCAACATCATCGAATATGAAGGCGGCATCTGGCGTGCCGTGAAGATCCAGCACACGCAGCCCGGCAAGGGCGGTGCGTACATGCAGGTCGAGCTCAAGAACCTGCGCGACGGCCGCAAGAACAACGTCCGCTTCCGCTCGGCGGAGACGGTGGAGCGCGTGCGCCTCGACACCAAGGACTTCCAGTTCCTGTATCCCGAGGGCGACAGCCTGGTGTTCATGGACAAGGAAACCTACGACCAGACCACGCTGCCGCGCGACCTGCTCGGCGATGCCGCCGCCTTCCTGCAGGACGGCATGGACGTGATCATGGAACTCTATGACGAAGAGGCGATCAGCGTGCAGCTGCCCGACACGATCGAAGCGACGATCGTCGAGGCCGATGCGGTGGTGAAGGGCCAGACGGCCTCGTCGTCGTACAAGCCGGCGGTGCTGGACAATGGCGTGCGCATCATGGTGCCGCCGCACATCGCCTCGGGCACGCGCATCGTCGTCGACGTGTACGAGCAGACTTACGTCCGCCGCGCGGACTGATGCCTGGCGTGATCAGAGACGCGCGCAGCTTCCGGGCCGACCGGCCCTGGGGCGCGCGCGATCTGGTCGAGATCGAAGGCGCGACGGCGCGCCTGCATTGGACGGACCAGCCCTATCGCTGGCACGTGAATGACGGTGCCGAGCTGTTCTGCGTCCTCGATGGCGAAGTCGACATGCACTATCGTCTGGACGGTAGCGAGCATGTGGCGCGCCTGGCTGCCGGCGACATGTTCGTGGCCGAGATCGGCGACGAGCATGTCGCGCACCCCGTGGGCGAAGCCCGCATCCTGGTTTTCGAGCGTAAGGGCTCCGTCTAATGGTTTCGCATTCCGGCCTCATCACCGTCATGGAGCGCGCCTGCCGCAAGGCCGGTCCGCGCCTGCGCCGCGACTTCAACGAAGTCCAGCACCTCCAGGTCAGCCGCAAGGGGCCGGCGGACTTTGTCAGCCTTGCCGACCGGCGCGCCGAGGACACGCTGATCGAGGAGCTCCAGAAGGCGCGGCCGGACTGGGGCTTCCTGGTCGAGGAGCGCGGCGAGATCGCGGGCGATCCCAACAAGCCGCGCTGGATCATCGATCCGCTCGACGGGACCAGCAACTTCCTCCACGGCATCCCGCATTTCTGCATCTCGATCGCGGTCGAGGACCCGCACGGCGCCCAGGGCAAGCCCGAAGTGACGCACGGCTATATCTATCAGCCGCTCACCGACGAGAGCTTCTGGTCGGAAAAGGGCCGCGGCGCCTGGCTGCAGGACCAGCGGCTGCGCGTTTCGGCGCGCCGCCACCTCGACGAGGCGCTGATCGCCACGGGCATCCCGTTCCTCGGCCATGGTGATTTCGCCGAGTGGAGCCGCATCTTCGGCGCGGTGGCGCCCGAAGTGGCCGGCATCCGCCGGCTGGGCTCGGCGGCGCTCGACCTCGCCTGGGTGGCCGCGGGCCGGTTCGACGGTTTCTGGGAATCGAACCTCAAGCCCTGGGACGTGGCGGCGGGCATGCTGCTGATCCGCGAGGCCGGCGGCTTCGTGACCGACTATCGCGGGCAGGACCTGTCGCGCGAGCGCAACCAGTATCTCGCGGCCAATGACGTGCTGCACTCCAAGCTGCACAAGCTGGTGGCGAACTCGCTGCGCTGATCTAGGAGGCAATGTCCTTCACCGTCATCCCTGCTTTCGCGGGGATGACGGAAGTGATTTCAAAGGCCTGCCCGGGTTCTCGACCTAAGGCCGAAGCGTCGCCGCCAGGAACGCCACCATCTTCGGCCAGGCATCGGCGCGTGCCTTGGCGTTTGCCTCCGGCGCGCCGCCGCCGCGCGGATCGGCGCGCGGTTCCGCCGATCCGCCGCCCAGATCGTGCCCGGCATCCGGATAGATCAGTGCCTGCGTCTCCAGCCCCCTGGCCTTGCGTGTTGCGACGATGTTGCGTGCCATCCGGCCCGAATTCCACAGCCGGTCCGCATCGCCGGTGATCAGCATCAGCGCGCCGCGATAGTCCTCGACCGGGATGCGGGCGGCGGCCTCGCGATCGGGATGGTCGGCACGGCCATTCTCGTGGATCGCGCGCAGATCGGCGGCGGGGCCGGCCTGCAACCCCGCGACGAACCCGCGATAGGGCATGAAGGCGAGCGGCTTGCCGGCGAAGGAGAAGGAAGAGCGGGTGCCTTCCGCTTCCAGCATTTCCGGGCCCCAGCCTTCCCACACGAGATCCGACGGCGTGTAGGCGACCACCGCGTCGATCCAGGAATAGCGGCTGGCCGCGATCAGCGCGAACTCCGAGCCCTTGGACCCGGCGAACAGGCCGAATCGCTCGACATCGACGCCGGGGAGCTTCGTCAGCGCGGCGCGAAGGCCGGCCAACTGGTCCACGCGGATGTCGATGAAGCTGCCCGGCAGGTCGGGAAAGGCGGGGGGCGGGCCATATTTGCCCCAGTTGGGAGAGTAATAGGGCAGGCTCACCGCCGCATAGCCAAGCCTTGCCAGGGTGGGGCCGAAGCGGCGGCCGGCCTCGTCGCCGCCTTCGGCCCCGGGCAGGATGACCACGACCGGGCGGTGCGCCTCGCCGGCGATGCGATAGAGCCGCGCATGCGGGAATCCCGCGATCTCGCGCTCGTCGAGCGCCGCCGCCGGTTTCGTCGCCGCGCCCGGTTGGGCAAGGGCCGGGCAGGCGCTCATGGCCAGTCCGATCCCGAGCAGCAGATTCCGTGCGATCATGTGAAGACATCCCCGTTCACAGAATTTCACCCGTTCACAAAATTTCACAATGGCAAGTGTGTTACACATGCAAATCACCCCGTGGCAATGCGCGATTGCGCCGGTGCGGTGCGGTTCTGGCGATGCTGCGGCCCTTGGGAACGCAGTTTCGGAACGCTTCCGGGGCAAGGCATCCACAACCGGTTCTTCTTGCGAGTCATTCTCACCCGTCGAGGCGTTGCGTCCCGGGGAAGTGAGTCCTAGAAGCCCCCTCAGATTCCGCATCCGCGAGAAGAGAAGGCCCTTGGTCGACCTGTCACAATATCTGCCGATCCTGTTGTTCCTCGGGGTCGCTCTCGCGCTTTCCAGCGCCTTCGTGTTCCTGCCCATGCTGGTCAGCCGGCTGACGGGTTCGCACAAGCCGACCGAGGCCAAGCTCAGCGAGTATGAGTGTGGCTTCCCGGCCTTCGAGGATTCGCGCAGCCAGTTCGACGTGCGCTTCTACCTCGTCGCCATCCTGTTCATCATCTTCGATCTCGAAGCGGCGTTCCTCTACCCTTGGGCCGTCTCCGTCTTCTCGCTGGGCTGGACCGCCTGGATCTCGATGATGATCTTCATCGCCGAGTTGACGCTCGGCCTCGTCTACGCCTGGAAGAAGGGAGCGCTCGAATGGGAGTAGAACTCACCCCGTCGTCGTCGCCTCTGCCGGGCAGCGGCCTGATCGGCGCGCCGCCGCCGGGAACCCTCCCGGACGTCGGCTTCCTGAACGACATCAACGCCGAGATCGGCGACAAGGGCTTCCTGGTCACGTCGACCGAGGAGTTGTTCCAATGGGCCCGCACCGGCTCGCTGTGGTGGATGACCTTCGGTCTCGCCTGCTGCGCGGTCGAGATGATCCACGTCAACATGCCGCGCTACGACATGGAGCGTTTCGGCGCCGCGCCGCGCGCGTCTCCGCGCCAGTCGGACGTGATGATCGTTGCCGGCACGCTGTGCAACAAGATGGCCCCGGCGCTGCGGCGCGTCTACGACCAGATGTCGGAGCCGAAATACGTCATCTCGATGGGCAGCTGCGCCAATGGCGGCGGCTATTACCACTACAGCTACAGCGTTGTGCGCGGTTGCGACCGGATCGTGCCGGTGGACATCTATGTCCCGGGTTGCCCGCCGACCGCCGAGGCGCTGCTTTATGGCGTGATGCAGCTCCAGCGTAAGATCCGCCGCGTCGGGACGATCGAGCGATGAGCGTGGTGAAGACCTCCGCGCCGCGCTTCGCGTCGAACGAGGGCGTGATCGAGGCGGCCAAGGCGGCGCTTGGCGATATCCTCCTCTTCTCCGAGGACAGTGTCGGCGAAGTGAACCTGGTGCTGGACCGCGCCCGCACGGTCGAGGGGCTCACGCTGCTGCGCGATACGCCGGGCCTGGAGTATCAGCAGCTCATGGAGATTGCCGGCGTCGACTATCTCGACCGCGAGGAGCGGTTCGAAGTGGTCTATTGCCTGCTCAGCCTGACGCGGAACCACCGCATCAAGGTGAAGGTGCGCACCGACGAGGAGAAGCCCGTCCCCAGCGTCACCGGCGTCTGGCCGGTCGCGGGGTGGCTCGAGCGCGAAGTGTACGACATGTACGGCGTGCTCTTCGCGGGCAATACCGACCTGCGCCGCATCCTGACCGACTATGGCTTTGTCGGCCACCCGCAGCGCAAGGACTTCCCGCTGACGGGCTATGTCGAGCTGCGCTACTCGGAAGAGGCGAAGCGCGTCGTCTATGAGCCGGTCACGCTGGCCCAGGATTTCCGCAATTTCGACTTCATGAGCCCCTGGGAAGGCGCGAAATACGTCCTGCCGGGTGATGAGAAGGCGGCTGCTCCGGTGGCCCCCGCGCCGGCCCCTGCGCCCGCGCCGGCCCCCAAGCCGCAGCCGGAGGCCAAGGGCGCGCCGACACCGCTGACCGCGGACGAGGCCGGGAAGCCCGCGCCCGCCGCCAAGGCGACCAAGGCGAAAGTGGCCAAGCCCAAGACCAGCGACAGCACCGCCGACACTGGCGCCGGCAAGTCCGGTCCCGAGGCCGGTCCGGCGCCCGCCGATCCGGACCTGGTCAAGAAACCCCGCAAGCCGCGCGCCAGGAAGGCGCCGGAGGGTGAAGCGTAATGGCTGAATATCTCGACGAGATCGAAGGTGTCACCGACGGCGGCAAGCCGGAAAAGGGCGATACCGAGATCGCGAACTACACGATCAACTTCGGTCCGCAGCACCCGGCGGCGCACGGCGTGCTGCGCCTGGTGACCGAGCTGGACGGCGAGATCATCGAGCGTATCGATCCGCATGTGGGCCTGCTCCACCGCGGCACCGAGAAGCTGATCGAGTACAAGACCTATACTCAGGCGCTGCCCTATTTCGACCGGCTCGACTATTGCTCGCCGCTGGGCATGGAGTACAGCTTCGTGCTGGCGGTGGAGAAGCTGCTCGACCTCGAGGTTCCGCTGCGCGGCCAGTATCTGCGTGTGTTCTTCGCCGAGCTGACCCGCATCTGCAATCACATGCTGAACCTCGGTTCGCACGTGATGGACGTCGGCGCGATGACGCCGAACCTGTGGATGTTCGAGTTGCGCGAAGACTGCATGAACTTCTTCGAGCGGGCTTCGGGCGCGCGCATGCACGCGAACTGGTATCGCGTCGGCGGCGTCCGGCAGGACGTGCCGCTCAAGCTGCTGACCGACATCGCCGAATGGCTCGACACGCGCCTGCCGCGCCTGTTCGGCGACGCGGTGAGCCTGGTCGCCGAGAACCGCATCTTCAAGCAGCGCAACGTCGATATCGCGGTGGTGAGCCGCGAGGACGCGGTGGCCTGGGGCTTTTCGGGCCCGATGATCCGCGGCGCGGGCATCCCCTGGGACATCCGCAGGTCGCAGCCCTATGACGTGTACGACCGTGTCGAGTTCGACATTCCCGTCGGCACGCGCGGCGACTGCTATGACCGGTTCATGGTCCGCGTCGAGGAAGTCTATCAGTCCGCGCGCATCATGAAGCAGTGCCTCCAGCAGATGCCGGAAGGCCCGGTGCTCACCCTCGACCGCAAGATCGCGCCGCCGCGGCGTGGCGAGATGAAGCAGTCGATGGAAGCGCTGATCCACCACTTCAAGCTCTTCACCGAAGGCTATCACGTGCCCGCGGGCGATGTGTATGTCGCGACGGAGAGCCCGAAGGGCGAGTTCGGCGTCTATCTGGTCTCGGACGGCACCAACAAGCCGTATCGCTGCAAGATCCGCCCGACCGCGTTCAGCCATCTCCAGGCGATGGACTTCATGTCGAAGGGCCATATGCTCGCCGACATCACCGCCATCCTGGGTGCGCTCGACATCGTGTTCGGGGAGTGCGACCGGTGAGTGCCGACCTCCGCAATTCCATTTTCGCGCTCGGTGTCGTCCTGGCGCTTGTGCTGGCGATTTGGGGTGATTCCAAGTTCGCTTGGCCTGCGGGCCTTGGTACGGCGCTGATTTTTGCGATCCTGACCTTCGCTCGCTTTCAAGTTAAGCGGCAAGCGAAGGTTCAGGCTGAGGGGAATGGCTGACATGCCCCAATCTTCCAACCGCATCGCGATCGCGCACGAGATGATCGCGCATTACAACGCGCAGGATGCCGACGCGTATGTGTCGCTGATGACCGACGGTGCCTGCGAGGCGGGCTATCGCGGCGCGGTGCTGCGCGAGGGTCGGGAAGGCGTGCGCGCCGGGCTGAAGGCGATGTTCGCCGAGTTCCCGCAGAACCGCGCCGACATCCTGAGCAGCTATGTGCTGGGCGACACCGTGGTGCTCCACGAGAAAGTCGCCCGCTCGCCCGAGAGCGAGCCCTTCGAAGTTATGTCCATCTATTCTTTCGCCGACGACCTGGTCGATCGCGTGGAGTTCATCCGTTAATGGCCGACGCACCCGAACTTCCCAACGAAGCGGAAACCCGCGCGCGCTGGGGCAATTTCGCCTGGACGGCGGAGAATGCCGTCAAGGCACAGGAAATCATGGGCCGCTATCCGGCGGGCCGGCAGCTCTCGTGCAGCATCCCCTATCTCGACCTGGCCCAGCGCCAGGTCGGCGCGGAGACGAACACCCAAGGCTGGCTGCCGATCCCGGTGATCGAGTTCGTCGCGCGCGAGCTCGGCGTGCCGTACATCCGCATCTTCGAGGTCGCGACCTTCTACACCATGTTCAACCTGGTGCCGGTCGGCCGCTATCATGTGCAGGTCTGCGGCACGACGCCGTGCATGCTGCGCGGCTCGGACGATGTGATGGCCGCCTGCAAGGCGCGCGGGCTGAAGAAGGGCCACACCACCGAGGACGGGCTGTTCACGCTCACCGAGGTCGAGTGCATGGGCAATTGCTCCTCGGCGCCGATGGTCCAGATCAACGACGACAATTACGAGGATCTGGACTATGACCGGACTCTCGTGATCCTCGACGCGCTGGCGCGGGGCGAGAGCCCCAAGACCGGCACGCAGGAGCCCGGCCGCCACACCGTGGAACCGCTCGGCGAGCCGACCAATCTGGCGGCGATGGAGACCGGGAACCACGATTATCGGGGGGAATGGTGATGAAGCCCGAGACCAAGAACCTCGTCTTCGTCATTCTCGCGATCATCGGTGGCATCGTCGTGCTCGGCTGGGCGCTGAAGATCGCCTTCAAGCTGGTCGGCATCGCGATCGTGCTCGGGCTCTGCGTGCTCGCGTATATCTTTATTCAGAACATGGTGGGGAAGGGCCGATAAATGCTCGCGGATAAGGACCGCATCTTCACCAATGTCTACGGCTTCCAGCCGTGGAACCTGCCGGCTGCCCAGCAGCGCGGCGATTGGGACAAGACCAAGGATCTGATGGCGATCGGACAGGACGCCATCATCGACAGGATCAAGGCGTCGGGCCTGCGCGGCCGTGGCGGCGCCGGCTTCCCGACCGGCATGAAGTGGAGCTTCATGCCCAAGGAACCACGCCCGGATCGGCCGAACTTCCTGGTGATCAACGCCGACGAGTCCGAGCCGGGCTCGTGCAAGGACCGCGAGATCATCCGCCACGATCCGCACAAGCTGATCGAAGGCGCGCTGGTCGCGGGCTTCGCGATGCGCGCGCGCGCGGCGTACATCTATATCCGCGGCGAATATATCCGCGAGGCCGAGACGCTCTTCGCCGCCGTGAAGGAGGCGTATGACGCCGGCCTGCTCGGCAAGAACGCGTGCAAGTCGGGCTATGATTTCGACGTGTTCGTCCATCGCGGCGCCGGCGCGTACATCTGCGGCGAAGAGACCGCGATGCTCGAGAGCCTCGAGGGCAAGAAGGGCCAGCCCCGGCTGAAGCCACCCTTCCCGGCAGGCGCGGGCCTCTATGGCTGCCCGACCACGGTGAACAATGTCGAGTCGATCGCGGTCGTCCCGACGATCCTGCGGCGCGGTCCGGAATGGTTCGCCAGCTTCGGCAACGAGAACAACAAGGGCACCAAGCTCTTCCAGATCTCGGGCCATGTGAACAAGCCGTGCGTGGTCGAAGAGGCCATGTCGATCCCGTTCCGCGAGCTGATCGAGAAACATTGCGGCGGCATTCGCGGCGGCTGGGACAACCTCCTTGCGGTGATCCCGGGCGGCTCGTCGGTGCCGCTGGTGCCGGCGGCGCAGATCATGGACTGCCCGATGGATTTCGACGGGCTGCGCGCCCTCGGCTCGGGCCTGGGCACCGCCGCCGTGATCGTGATGGACAAGTCGACCGACGTCGTCCGCGCGATCTCGCGTCTCAGCTATTTCTACAAGCATGAGAGCTGCGGCCAGTGCACGCCGTGCCGTGAAGGCACCGGCTGGATGTGGCGCGTGATGGAGCGGCTGCGCACCGGCGACGCCGACATCAGCGAGATCGACACGCTCCAGCAGGTGACCAAGCAGGTGGAAGGCCACACGATCTGCGCGCTCGGCGATGCCGCGGCGTGGCCGATCCAGGGCCTGATCCGTCATTTCCGTCCGGAGCTGGAGCGCCGGATCAACGAACGCCAGGCAGGTGCCGGCATGCAGGAGGCAGCGGAATGACCAAGGTCCTGATGATGCTTGCGGTCCCGGCGATGCTGGCGATCGTGCCGGTGGCGCATGCGCAGAATGCCGAGGGCCCGGCCGCCTTTGGCAAGTGCGCGGTCGATGCCGATCGCACGGCCGCCACCGCGCTGCTCGCGACGAAGATCGGCAGCGGGGAATCGAAGAGCGCGGCGAAGAAGCTGGCCGACAAGAACGGCGCTTGTGGCGCGATCATCGGCCGCGATCGTGGCGAGGACATCGTTCGCGGTGCGATCGCCCGGCAGGTCTATACCGAGACCTATGCGGCTGCTCCGGCGGCGCTTGCCGGCGATCCGGCGCCCTTCCAGGGCAGCGGCGATCCGAACCTGGTCCAATATGATCTCGCCCGCTGCGCCGTGACGCGCGATCCGGTCGCGGCCGATGCGCTCGTCCGCACCGGCGAAGGCTCGGCGGAAGAGCGCGCGGCGCTCCCGGCCGTGGTCACCGCGGTCGGCCGCTGCACGCCGGGCAGCGCCAAGGTGGGCTTCAGCAAGGCGCAGCTCCGCGCCGGCGTCGCCGAGGGTCTGTGGGCCTATCGCAAGGGCAGCGCCGCGCAATGAGGCGGTGCTTCGCCCTGGCTGCGGCCCTTTGCGTCCTTGGGGGCGCGAGTGCGCATGCCCAGACGCCCTGGGGCGTCGACATGGGCCAGATGTCCGCGCAGGGCAATGCGCGCCTCGATCGGCCCGTGGAAGATACGGACTGGGCGGTCAGCACGGCGGGCGAGGCGCGGCTGCACGCGCTTGCCGCCTGCGCGGTGGCGAAGGAGCCGGGCGACGCGGGCAAGGTGATCGAACAGGGCGTTCCGGGCGAGCGCCCTTCCGCGAATGTGCTGGGCCTGTTCGCCGAGGCGCATTGCGGCGCGCGCGCCGAAGAGGTCAGCGCGGGCGGCCGCTTCGTGCGCTGGGCGTTGATCGAGCAGCTCTATCTTGCCAGCCCGGCCGTGCCGGAGCCGGCCAATGCCGTGGCGGACGGCGCGACCGGCAGCCGTGCGCTCGGCGCCTGTGTGGCGGGGCGCGATCCGGTCGCGAGCGATGCATTCGTGCGCAGCGCGCGGCGCTCGCCCGCCGAGGCCGCGGCCTTCAAGCGGATCGTGCCGGCGATCAACGCCTGCGCGGGCAGGAAGAAGCTGAACCTGAGCGGCGCCGAGATCCACGGCGTGCTCGCCGAGGGACTCTACAAGATGCGCGGTTCGGCCGCGCGGGGAACGAACTAGAATGCCGAAGCTAACCGTCGACGGAATCGAAGTGGAAGTGCCTGCGGGCGCCACCGTGCTCCAGGCCTGCGAGGCCGCGGGCAAGGAGATCCCGCGCTTCTGCTATCATGAGCGGCTGTCGATCGCCGGCAATTGCCGCATGTGCCTGGTCGAGGTGAAGCCCGGGCCGCCCAAGCCCCAGGCCTCGTGCGCGCTGCCCGCCGCTGACAACCAGGAGATCCGCACGGATTCGCCGATGGTGAAGGCCGCGCGCGAAGGCGTGATGGAATTCCTGCTGATCAATCACCCGCTCGACTGCCCGATCTGCGATCAGGGCGGCGAGTGCGACCTGCAGGACCAGTCGGTCGCCTATGGCCGCGGCCATTCGCGCTACACCGAGAACAAGCGTGCGGTGACCGAGAAGTACATGGGTCCGATCATCAAGACGATCATGACCCGCTGCATCCAGTGCACCCGCTGCGTCCGCTTCGGCGAGGAAGTGGCCGGCGTGGAGGATATCGGCGCGATCTATCGCGGCGAGAACATGCAGATCACCACCTATCTGGAAAAGGCCTTCAAGAGCGAGCTTTCGGGCAACGCCGTCGACCTTTGCCCGGTGGGCGCGCTGACGCACAAGCCGGTCGCCTTCGAATATCGCTCCTGGGAGCTGAAGAAGAACCTGTCGATCGACGTGATGGACGCGGTGGGGACCAACATCCGCCTCGACAGCCGCGGCCGGCAGGTGATGCGCGTGCTTCCGCGGATCAACGAGGACGTCAACGAAGAGTGGGCGCACGACAAGACCCGCTACCATGTCGACGCGCTGGTCCGCCGCCGTCTCGACAAGCCCTATGTCCGCAAGGACGGCAAGCTGGTCGAAGCGAGCTGGGACGAAGCGTTCGACGCGATCGCCGCCGCCGCCAAGCAGGCCGGATCGAGTGTCGCGGCGATCGCCGGCGACCTGGTCGACTGCGAGACGATGTACGCGGCCAAGGCGCTGGTGAAGGCGCTCGGCTCGGACCTGCTCGAAGGTCGCCAGACTGGCCTGGCCTATGACGTGTCGAACCTCGGCTCGGTGGCGTTCAACACCACCATCGCGGGCGTGGAAGACGCGGACGCGATCCTGCTGGTCGGCTCGAACCTGCGTTTCGAGGCGCCGCTGATCAACACGCGCGTGCGCAAGGCGATCAAGAAGGGCGCCAAGGTCTTCGCGATCGGGCCCGAGACCGACCTGACCTACAAGGTCGAGTGGCTGGGCAACGACCTGTCGATCCTCGGCAAGCTGCCGGACAATGCGGCCGAGGCGATCGACGCGGCGAAGAAGCCGGTGCTGATCGTCGGCCCGGGCGCGCTCAAGGAAGGGCAGGGCGCCACGCTGGCGATGGCCTCGGCCTTCCAGCGGCCGGCCACCGAAACCGGAAGCGCATGGAACGGCTTCAACGTCGTCCACACCGCCGCCGCGCGCATGGGCGGGCTGATGCTCGGCTATGCCCGAAAGGGCGGCATCGCCGACATCGTCGCCGCGGCGCCGAAGCTCACCTTCTTCCTCGGCGCCGACGAAGTGAATTTCGAGAGCTTCAAGGACAGCTTCAAGGTCTATATCGGCCATCACGGCGATCAGGGCGCGCACCATGCCGACGTGATCCTGCCGGGCGCGACCTATGCCGAGAAGCCGGGCACCTATGTGAACCTGGAAGGCCGCGTGCAGCGCGCCGATCGCGCGGTGTTCGCCCCTGGCGACGCCCGTGAGGACTGGACGATCCTGCGCGCGCTCTCCGATCGCCTCGGCCACACGTTGCCGTTCGACAGTTTCGAGCAGCTGCGCGCCGAGATGGCGGGCGACGTGCCGGCGCTGGGCCGCGAGGGCCTGGCCGGCTACGATTTCTCGCCGCCCAAGCTGGCGGCCAAGGCCAAGGGCGCGCTCGGCTATCCGATCGCCGACTTCTATCTCACCAACGCCATCTGCCGTGCGTCGCCGACGATGCAGCGCTGCTCGGCCGAGCTGATCCACGGCGAAGACTTCGCAGAGGCCGCAGAATGACTCCGTTTTTCCAATGGCTCGGGCTGCCCTTCGAATGGGCGTGGTTCGTGGCGACCATCGTCGGCATCCTGGTCATCGCGCTGCCGCTGATGCTCGCCGTGGCGATGATCATCTATGTCGACCGCAAGATCTGGGCGGCGATGGCGCTGCGCCGCGGCCCGAACGTGGTCGGCCCGCTCGGCCTGCTCCAGTCTTTCGCGGACGGCCTGAAGGTCTTCCTGCAGGAAACGATCATTCCGTCGGGCGCCAACAAGACGCTGTTCCTGCTCGCGCCGATCATCACTTTCACGGTGGCGCTGATCGTGTGGGCGGTGGTGCCGTTCCAGGCGGGCGTGGTGCTGTCGAACATCAATGTCGGGCTGCTCTACGTGCTCGCGGCCTCGTCGCTCGGCGTCTATGGCATCATCCTGGCGGGCTGGGCGTCCAACTCGAAATATCCCTTCTACTCGGCGATCCGCGCCGCGGCGCAGATGGTGAGCTACGAAGTCTCGATCGGCTTCGTGCTGATCTCGGTCGTGCTCTGGGCCGGCACCTTCAATGTCGGCGGCATCGTCGAGGCGCAGCGGGGCTCGGCGATCTTCGGCTGGGTCAACGGCTATTTCGCCAACCCGCTGCTCTTCCCGATGGCGGTGGTGTTCTTCATCTCGTCGCTGGCCGAGACGCAGCGCGCGCCGTTCGACCTGACCGAGGCCGAGAGCGAGCTCGTCGCCGGCTATCAGACCGAATATTCGTCGATGGCCTTCGCGCTCTACTGGCTGGGCGAATATGCCAACGTCATCCTGATGTGCGCGCTGAACGCGACGCTGTTCTGGGGCGGCTATCTCCCGCCGCTGGACATCCCGGTGCTCTATTATGTGCCGGGCATCATCTGGCTGCTGCTCAAGATGTGCGTCTTCTTCTTCTGCTTCAGCTGGGTGAAGGCTACGGTGCCCAGGTACCGCTACGACCAGCTGATGCGCCTGGGCTGGAAGATCTTCCTGCCGCTGTCGCTGCTGTTCGTCTTCCTGGTCTCGGGCTGGCTGATGATCCAGCGGGTGGGGTTGCCGGTATGATCTCCGTTCGAACTGCTCTCGCGGCTGGACTTCTTGGAGTGTTTTTTGCGCCTCAATCGCGAGCGCAGGAAACTCAGATATCGGGGCCGTTTAGCGTCGCTCTATCGTGTGTCGCGACAGACAAAGCCGCTTCTCATCAAAACATTGAACTCATTTGGGGAGGCGACCAGCGCGGTACAGCAATTGCGCTGACGCTAGGATTAAACGGTAAGCCTTTGAAGTCTAAAGGTGACTTGATCATTATGGCCTTGCCTCCCAAACCTGGTGTCGGCAGTGACTCGGTATTGGTGGTAGGTAGCGTCAAGGGCTACACGGTCTCGACGGTCTATCAACGACAAGGCCTGCGGCCCGTGAGTGCGGAGGTGGAGTTGGCTTCCAAACTCTCCGCAACCGAATTTAAGTATAGCTGCACAATATCGGAGAAGGCTGGCCCTCAGGGTCAGAGCGCGCAATGAGCATCGCCCATTTCATCCGCACCTGGACTCTCTGGGAATTCGTCAAGGCGCATGCGCTGACCTTGAAGTATTTCTTCAAGCCCAAGGCAACGATCAACTATCCGTACGAGAAGAACCCGATCTCGCCCCGCTTCCGCGGCGAGCATGCGCTGCGCCGCTATCCCAATGGCGAAGAGCGCTGCATCGCGTGCAAGCTGTGCGAGGCGGTGTGCCCGGCGCTGGCGATCACGATCGAGGCCGAGCCGCGCGAGGACGGCAGCCGCCGCACCACGCGCTACGACATCGACATGACCAAGTGCATCTATTGCGGCCTGTGCCAGGAGGCCTGCCCGGTCGATGCCATCGTCGAGGGCCCGAACTTCGAGTTCGCCACCGAGAGTCGCGAGGAGCTGATCTACCAGAAGGAGAAGCTGCTCGAGAACGGCGACCGCTGGGAGCGCGCCATCGCCGCGAACCTTGCCGCCGATGCACCGTACCGTTAAGCGCACGCCAATCTACAGGGGCAACCTGATTCCGTGATCCAGCTTTTAGCCTTTTACCTGTTCGCGGCAGTCGTCATCGCCTCCGGCGCCATGACGATCCTGTCGCGCAACCCGGTCCATTCCGTCCTGTGGCTCATCCTGGCGTTCTTCAACGCCGCCGGCCTGATGGTGCTCGCCCATGCCGAGTTCATCGCGATGCTGCTCGTCATCGTTTATGTCGGCGCGGTCGCCGTGCTGTTCCTGTTCGTGGTCATGATGCTCAACATCGACTTCGCGGAGCTGCGCGCCGGGGTGATGCGCTATGCCGCGGTGGGCGTGGCGCTCGCCGTCGCGCTGGTGGCCGAGATCCTGATCGCGGTGGGTGCCTATAGCGCCGGTGCGCTCCAGCTCGGCCGCCGGGTCGCGCCGGTCGATGCCAAGGTGCCCAATATCGAGGCGATCGGCCAGCTGCTCTATTCCCGCTACCTGTTCGTGTTCGAGGGCGCCGGCCTGGTGCTGCTCGTCGCGATGATCGGCGCGATCGTGCTGACGCTGCGTCCGCGCACCGACGTCAAGCCGCAGAAGATCAGCCGCCAGGTCCAACGCCGCGCCAAGGACGCGACCCGCAACGTGAACCATCCCGTGGGGCAGGGGGTCGAGCTGTGATCACCCTTACGCATTATCTCGTCGTCAGCGCGATCCTGTTCACGCTGGGCGTGCTCGGCATCTTCATGAACCGCAAGAACCTGATCGTCATCCTGATGGCGATCGAGCTGATCCTGCTGTCCGTGAACCTCAACCTGGTGGCGTTCTCGAACGCGCTCGGCGACCTGGTGGGCCAGGTCTTTGCGATGTTCGTGCTCACCGTCGCTGCCGGCGAGGCCGCGATCGGTCTCGCCATTCTCGTTATCTACTTCCGCGGCCGCGGCACGATCTCGGTCGAAGACGTCAATCGGATGAAGGGGTGATGCGCGTGCCCAATTCCGTCATCCCGGCGAAAGCCGGGATCTCGTGCGGCTCCTGTCCCGCGCTCTCGCCTGAGGCCCCGGCGTTCGCCGGGGGGACGAGGTTCTTCTGATGTCGTCGATCCATTTCATCGTATTCCTGCCGCTGCTCGCGGCAGCCGTGGCCGGGCTTTCGAACAAGTCCTTCGGCAGCACGTTCCCCAAGGTGATCACCACGGGTTCGCTGTTTCTTGCCTGCGGGCTCAGCTGGCCGATCTTCCTCCAGTATCTCGGCGGCAATGCCGAGCCGACGATCTCGCCGGTGTTCACCTGGATGCTGAGCGGCTCGATGCAGGTCGACTGGGCGCTGCGCGTCGACAGCCTGACCGCGGTGATGCTCGTGGTGGTGACCAGCGTCTCGGCGCTCGTCCACCTCTATAGCTGGGGCTATATGAGCGAGGAGCCGGACCAGCCGCGCTTCTTCGCCTATCTCTCGCTCTTCACCTTCGCGATGCTGATGCTCGTGACCGCCAACAACCTGGTCCAGATGTTCTTCGGCTGGGAAGGCGTGGGCCTCGCCTCCTACCTGCTGATCGGCTTCTGGTTCCGCAAGCCGAGCGCCAACGCCGCCGCGATCAAGGCGTTCGTGGTCAACCGCGTCGGCGACCTGGGCTTCATGCTCGGCATCTTCGGCACCTTCCTGGTGTTCGGCACGATCGACATTCCGACGATCCTCGCCGCCGCGCCGAACATGCACGGCTCGACGATCGGCTTTCTCGGCCACCGCTTCGACACGATGACGGTACTCTGCCTGCTGCTGTTCGTCGGCGCGATGGGCAAGTCGGCGCAGCTTGGCCTGCACACCTGGCTTCCGGACGCGATGGAAGGCCCGACCCCGGTGTCGGCGCTGATCCACGCCGCGACCATGGTGACCGCCGGCGTGTTCATGGTGTGCCGCATGTCGCCGATGTTCGAGCAGAGCGCCGTCGCGCTCGGCGTGGTGACGTTCGTCGGCGCCGCGACCTGCTTCTTCGCCGCCACCGTCGGCACGACGCAGACCGACATCAAGCGCGTGATCGCCTATTCGACCTGCTCGCAGCTCGGCTACATGTTCTTCGCCGCCGGCGTCGGCGCCTATGGCGCGGCGATGTTCCACCTGTTCACGCACGCCTTCTTCAAGGCGCTGCTGTTCCTGGGTGCCGGCTCGGTGATCCATGCGATGCACCATGAGCAGGACATGCGCTTCTATGGCGGCCTGCGTAAGCACATCCCGGTCACCTTCTGGACGATGCTGTTCGGCACGCTGGCGATCACCGGCGTGGGCATTCCGGCGCTGTTCGGCAATCCGGTCGCCTTCGGCTTTGCCGGCTTCCATTCGAAGGACGCGATCATCGAGGCGAGCTATGCCGCGGGGCAGACCAGCGCCTTCTGGGTCGGCGTGCTCGTGGCGCTGCTCACCAGCTTCTACAGCTGGCGCCTGGTGTTCCTCACCTTCTACGGCAAGCCGCGCTGGGCAGGCTCGGAGCATATCCAGCACGCCGTCCATGATCATCACGGCCATGGCCATGACGCGCATCATGACAGCGAGGCGGAAGTCAGCGATCGCGCGCCGACCGCGGACGAGATCCTGCACGGCCATCATGCCGAGGGCACGGCGGGCTATCACCCGCATGAGAGCCCGGTCGTGATGCTGATCCCGCTGGTGCTGCTCACGCTGGGCGCGATCTTCGCCGGCTTCGTCTTCCACGGCGCGTTCATCGAGCCGAGCGCGGGCGAGAGCTATTGGCGCGGCGCCATCGCCTTCAACGAGCATCTGATGCACGCGATGCACGAGGTGCCGGTGTGGGTGAAGCTCAGCGCGACGATCGCGATGCTGAGCGGCCTGGCCGTCGCCTATGGCGCGTACATCGTGTCGCCGGGCTTCCCCGCGAAGTTCGCCGAGGCGTTCCGCCCGCTCTACCTCTTCTCGCTCAACAAATGGTATTTCGACGAACTCTACAACTTCCTGTTCGTGCGCCCCGCTTTCGCGATCGGCCGCCTGTTCTGGAAGCAGGGTGACGAAGCCACGATCGACCGGTTCGGCCCGAACGGTGCCGCCAGGGTCGTCCAGCTCGGCAGCTTCGGCGCTGCCCGGCTGCAATCCGGATATGTCTACGCCTATGCCTTCATCATGCTGATCGGCCTCACTGCCGCGCTGACCTGGGTGATCGCGCGATGAGCGGCTTCCCGATCCTCACCGTCATGCTGGCGGTGCCCGCGGTCGCCGCGGTCGCCTGCCTGTTCCTCAACGCGCAATCGGCGCGCTGGCTGGCGCTTGCCGCCACCTTTGTCGATCTGGCGCTCGGCATCCTGCTATGGTCGGGTTTCCAGACCGGTGACGGCGCTGCCCAGTGGCAGTTCGTCGAGCATGTCCGCCTGTTCGGCATCGGCGGCGCCGAGTTCGCCTGGGCGCTGGGCATCGACGGCTTCGCGCTGCTGCTGATCGTCCTCTCGGTCTTCCTGATGCCGATCTGCATCGGGGCGAGCTGGCTCTCGATCGAGAAGCGCGTGCCCGAATATATGGCCGCGTTCCTCGCCACCGAAGTGCTGATGATCGGCACCTTCGCGGCGCAGGACCTGATGCTGTTCTACGTCTTCTTCGAAGGCGGCCTGATCCCGATGTTCCTGATCATCGGCATCTGGGGCGGCGCCAACCGCATCTATGCGTCGTACAAGTTCTTCCTGTACACGCTGCTCGGCTCGCTGCTGATGCTGATCGCGATCCTCTACATGATCCTGACCACCGGCACGACGTCGATCCCGGCGCTGATGCAGCACGACTTCCCGGCGCATGTGCAGACATGGCTATGGCTGGCCTTCTTCGCTTCGTTCGCGGTGAAGATGCCGATGTGGCCGGTCCACACCTGGCTTCCCGACGCGCACGTGCAGGCGCCGACCGCCGGTTCGGTGATCCTGGCGGGCGTGCTGCTGAAGCTCGGCGGCTATGGCTTCCTGCGCTTCTCGCTGCCGATGTTCCCGGAGGCGTCCGCCCAGTTCATCTGGCTGGTCTTTGCCCTGTCGGCCGTCGCGGTGATCTACACCTCGCTCGTCGCGCTGGTGCAGAGCGACATGAAGAAGCTGATCGCCTATTCGTCGGTCGCGCACATGGCGATCGTCACCTTCGGCCTGTTCGCGTTCAACGCGCAGGGCATCGAGGGCGCGATGATGGTGATGCTCGGCCACGGCGTGGTCTCGGGCGCGCTCTTCCTTTGCGTCGGCGTGATCTACGACCGCCTGCACACCCGCGAGATCGGCCGATACGGCGGCCTGGCGATCAACATGCCGCGCTATGCCGTGCTGTTCCTGCTGTTCACCATGGCCTCGGTCGGCCTGCCGGGCACCAGCAACTTCATCGGCGAGTTCCTGAGCCTTGCCGGCCTCTACCAGGTCTCGACGCTCTATGCGCTGCTCGGCACCACCGGCATCATCCTGGGCGCAGCGTACATGCTGTACCTCTACCGTCGCGTCGCCTTTGGCGACCTGACCAAGGACGATGTGAAGGCGATGCCGGATCTCGATCTGCGCGAGTTCGCGATGCTCGGCGCGCTGGCCGCGGTGACGCTCTGGATGGGCGTCTATCCGGAGAGCTTCATGAAGCCGATGCGCGGCGACGTGCAGAAGCTGGTTGCCCGCCTCGAGCGTGCCGCGCCTGCCGGTGACTCGCTGCCGACCGTCGGCAAGGCCGCGCCTGCCGCCCATCACGAAGCTGCCCCTGCTGCGCACGCGCCCGAGGGCGCTCCAGCAGAAGCCTCCGCGCACGGGGAGGCGCACTAATGAACTATTCGCTGCAATTGATGATGGCGCTGCCCGAGCTGGTGCTCGCCTTGGGCGCCATCCTCCTCCTGCTCGTCGCCGCATGGGGCGGCGCCCAGTCGACCAAACTGGTCAGCTGGGCCGCGATCGCGGTGCTGATCGGCGCCGGCATCGCACTGGCCGGCCCGGCTTCGGCCGGTGGGGAGGCCTTTGGCGGCCTTTATCGTCCGGACATGTTCGCCGCCTTCGCCAAGGCGCTGATCTTCCTGGCCGCCGGCGTCTCGATCCTGATCGCCCCGCGTTTCTTCCAGCAGACTTCCGGCGACGATCTGCGTCCGGAATATCCGGTGCTGATCCTGCTCGCGGTGACAGGCATGGGCATGATGGTCTCGGCGGGCGACCTGATGAGCCTCTATGTCGGCCTCGAGCTGCAGAGCCTCTCGGCGTACATCCTCGCCAGCTTCATGCGGCGCGACACGCGCTCGGCGGAAGCTGGCCTGAAATATTTCGTCCTGGGCGCGCTGGCCTCGGGCATCCTGCTCTACGGCATCTCGCTGGTCTATGGCTTCTCGGGTACGACGCTCTTCTCGGGCATTGCCGACGCCTATGCCTCGGGCGACCAGAAGATCGGGCTGCTGTTCGGCCTGGTGTTCGTCTTCTCGGGTCTGGCCTTCAAGATGTCGGCCGTGCCGTTCCACATGTGGACGCCGGACGTCTATGAAGGCGCGCCGACCCCGGTGACCGCCTTCTTCGCCTCGGCGCCGAAGGTGGCCGCGATCGCGCTCGCCACCCGGGTGGCGATCGACGCGATGGGCCCGGCGATCGCCGACTGGCGCCAGATCGTGGTCTTCGCCGCACTGGCGTCGATCATCTTCGGTTCCGTCGCGGCGATCCGCCAGGAGAATATCAAGCGGCTGCTTGCCTATTCGTCGATCGCCAATGTCGGCTTCGCGCTGGTCGGCCTCGCCGCCGGTGGCGAGGCGGGCGTGTCCAGCGTGCTCTATTATGTCGCGATCTATGTGGTGATGACGCTGGGCAGCTTCCTGGTGGTGCTGCAGATGCGCGATCATGAGGGGCGCCCGGTCGAGACGATCTCGAGCCTGGCCGGCATGTCGCGCACGCGGCCCGGCCTCGCCGTGGCGCTGGCGATCTTCATGTTCAGCCTGGCCGGCATCCCGCCGCTGCTCGGCTTCTTCGCGAAGCTGCAGGTGTTCCTGGCGGCGGTGCATGCGGGCCTCTATGTCTTCGCCGCGGTGGCCGCCGCTGCCTCGACGATCGGCGCCTATTATTATCTCCGCATCATCAAGGTGATGTATTTCGACGAGCCGGCGCCGGCCTTTGGCGGCCGCACCGACCCGGTCGAGGGCATGCTGCTGACGGTTGCCGCCGCGGTGATCTCGCCGCTGGGCTGGCCGTTGCTCGGCTATCTCGAGGTCTGGACCGGCGCCGCCGCGAAGGCGCTGTTCTGATCGCGACCGTTCGGACCGTCGCGGAGACGGGATCGACCAATGCCGACATGGCCGAGCTCGCCCGGGGTGGGGCGAGCGAAGGCCTGTGGCTGCGGGCGGAACGGCAGAGTGCAGGCAAGGGCCGCCAGGGCCGCGCCTGGCAGTCGCCACCGGGCAATCTCTATGTGTCCACGCTGGTGCGGACGCGCCTGGGGGAGCCGGCGCCCGCAACGCTGGCGCTCGTGGCGGCCGTTGCCTTGGAAGAGACGGTCTCGACCTTCCTGTTCCCCGGCGAGGGCCGGGCCCCGGCCTCGGTGATCCAGGCTGCCGGTCCGGCCCCCGGCCAACCGATGCTGAAATGGCCGAACGATGTCCTTATCGACGGCGCGAAGCTCTCCGGCATCCTGCTCGAGCGGGTAGGGGACGCCGTGATCCTGGGCTTCGGTGTCAACCTGGCACATCACCCGGAGGACATTGACCGCAAGGCCGCCAGCCTGGCCGCGCACGGCGTTACCCCCGATCCGCAGCTCTTCGCGGAGACGCTGGCGGAGAGCTTCGCCCGCTGGGTCTCGCGCTGGCGGGAGGGGATCGCGCCGGTCCGCGAGCGCTGGCTCGCCCGCGCCCATCCGATCGGCACCGCGCTGACCGCCCGGCTCGCCGACGGCACCAGCCTCGACGGGCTGTTCGGCGGGCTCGACGGCGAAGGCGCGCTCATCCTGCGCTTGGCCGACGGCACCAGCCATGCCATTCACGCCGCAGACGTGTTCCTGCTCTGAGAGGCCCGCCATGCTGCTCGCGATCGATGCCGGCAACACCAATGTCGTCTTCGCCCTGCTCGAAGGCGGCGAGGTTCGGGCGCGCTGGCGGATCGCCACCGATCCGCGGCGCACGGCCGACGAATATGCGGTGTGGCTCAGCCAGCTGCTCAGCCTGGAGGGCTATGACCGTTCGGACGTCACCGGAGTGATCATCGGCACGGTGGTGCCCCGCGCGCTGCACAATCTGCAGGTGCTCAGCAGCAAATATTTCAAGACCGAGGCGGTGATCGCCGGGCAGGGCGAGGCCGAATGGGGCTTCCCGCTCGACGTGGAGGAGCCCCAGGGCCTGGGCGCGGACCGCGCACTCAACATGATCGCCGGCCATGCCCGCCATCCCGGCGACCTGATCATCATCGATTTCGGCACCGCCACCACGTTCGAGCTGGTTGATTATCGCGGCGCCTATAAGGGCGGGATCATCGCGCCCGGCATCAACCTGTCGCTGGATGCGCTGGTCACTGCCGCGGCCAAGCTGCCGCGCATCGCGATCACCGCGCCGCAGAGCGCCAGCGTGATCGGTCGCAACACGGTGGACCAGATGCATATCGGCATCTATTGGGGCTATGTCGCGATGATCGAGGGGCTGGTCGCGCGGATGAAGGCCGAGATCGGCCGCCCCGTGAAGGTGATCGCCACCGGCGGTCTCGCGGTGCTGTTCGAGAAGCACACGGATGTGTTCGATGCGCTCGAGGCGGATCTCACCATCCAGGGGCTGGCGATGCTGTGGGAACGCGCCAGTAGATAGCCGTCATCCCGGCAGGAGGCCGGGGTCACGTGCCGCCGGCGGTGCGTTTGCCGCCTGAGATCCCGGCTTCCGCCGGGACGACGAACAGAGCATAGGATCATCGTGACTCCAGAAAACGAACTCCTCTTCCTCGCGCTGGGCGGCTCCGGCGAGATCGGCATGAACGTCAATCTCTATGGCTGCCAGGGCAAGTGGCTGATGGTCGATTGCGGCATCACCTTCGGCAGTCCCGATTATCCGGGGATCGACGTGATCCTGCCCGACCTGCAGTTCATCGAGGAGCGGATCGACGACCTGCTCGGCATCGTCCTCACCCACGGCCATGAGGATCATATCGGCGCGCTGCCCTATCTCGCCGCCGATCTGGGCGTGCCGCTCTATGCCACGCCGTTCACCGCGGGCCTGATCCGCGGCAAGCTCGAAGAGGAAGGCATCGAGGAGAAGGTCGAGCTCAACGTCGTCGACGAGGAGGGGCCGTTCAACCTGGGGCCGTTCCGCATCACCTATACCCCGCTCGCCCATTCGATCCCCGAGGGCAATGCCGTCCTCATCGAGACGCCTCATGGCCGGGTCTTCCACACCGGCGACTGGAAGCTGGACGACGCGCCCGCGCTGGGCGGCGCCTCGACCGCGGCGGAGCTGACCGCGATCGGGGACAAGGGCGTGCTTGCGCTGGTCTGCGACAGCACCAACGTCTTCAATCCCGAAGCCTCGGGCTCGGAAGGGGATGTGCGCAAGGGGCTGGACGAAGTGATCGGTGCCGCGAAGGGCCGTGTGCTCGTCACCACCTTCGCCTCGAACGCCGCGCGCCTCCAGACGCTGGGTGAAGTGGCGCAGGACACGGGCCGCGCGCTCTGCGTCGCCGGGCGTTCGCTCGACCGCATCCTGCGCGTCGCCAGGCAGACCGGCTATCTGCGCGACTTTCCCGAGACGGTCGATTTCGACACGGCGATGACGATGCCGCGCGACAAGGTGCTGATCGTCGCCACGGGCGGGCAGGGCGAGCCGCGCGCCGCGCTCAACCGCATCGCCGAGGGCTCGCATCCGCTCAAGCTCACTGAAGGCGACCTGGTCGTCTTCTCCTCGCGCCAGATCCCCGGCAACGAGATCGCGATCGGCCGCATCATGAACACGCTGGCCGCCGCCGGTGTCGACATCATCACCGATCGCCAGGCGTTCATCCATGTCTCCGGCCATCCCGGGCGCCCCGAGCTGGCCGAGATGTACAAGTGGATCCGGCCCGAGATCATCCTGCCCGTGCACGGCGAGGTGCGTCACATGCACGAACAGTCGCGCTTCGCGCTGTCGCTGGGTGTGCCCAGGGCGATCAACCAGGTGAATGGCGAGATCTGGCGGCTTGCTCCGGACGGCCCGGAACGGGTCGGCCAGGCGCCCGCGGGCCGGCTCGTGCTCGATGGCGACATCATCCTGCCGGCGGACGGCACCACGATCAACGAGCGCCGCCGCATCTCCTTCCACGGCCAGATCAGCGCCGCGGTGGCGATCCGCCAGGGCCGGCTGGCCGGCGCGCCGCAGATCCGCCTGCAGGGCGTGCCGGTGGAGGAAGACCGCGAGGACTTCATCGCCGAGGCGTGCGAGGCCGCCGCGGAAGCGGTGAAGAAGGATGGGCGAGGCGATATCGAGAAGCTGCGCGAGGCCGTGCGCCTGGCGGTGCGCCGCGCCGCCTTCCGCTACACCGGCAAGAAGCCGATCGTCGACGTGCTGATCATCGAGGCCTGATCGCCTCCCGGCGACGATGATGGCTTTCGCTTGCGCTTCCAGGGCCCTATTACCGTGCCCATGCCCTGGAAATCCGCGCTCGCCATCTATTTCCTGTTCTGGGCCTTCTCGGTGTTCCTCGTCCTGCCTTTCGGGGTGAAGACGAGCGAGGAGGCGGGCGTGGCGCTGGTCCCCGGCCAGGCGCCGAGCGCGCCGCACGAGTTCAACGCCAGGCGGATCGCGTTCCGCACCACGATCGTGGCCACGATCTTCTTCGCGATCTTCTACCTGAACTACATCAATGGCTGGGTCACCACCGACATGCTCGACTGGTGGGCCCGGGTGCAGCCGGGGAACGCGAGTTGAACCGGCTGGCCGCCTTCGGGTTGATGCTGGCGGTATGTGCGGCGGCAATGCCCGGCAGCGCCGCCGCCGACCCGCAGCGCCGGCTGCCCCCCGGCACCCATTGGGGGCGATGCCTGCTGGTGGTATACGGCCAGACCCGTATCTCTGGGAAATGCAGCTACCGCATCGAAAGGAACAGTGAATTCCTCATCACGGGCCCGCGCCAGCTGTTCGAATTCCACACGGTGGGGGCGGTCTCCGAGGATTACTGGGCCCGAGTCTTTCCCGAGAGGAATGCCGCCAGTAACTGGACCGGCAAAGGCGGCAACTGGACCGGCTATGGCAACGACCTCATCAGCTCGGTCCATGGCAATGGCGATTGGGGCATATTGCAGCGCAAGGGCGCATGCTTCATCGGAAAGAAGGCTCGCGTCTGCCTCTGGCGCAAATAGGGCGGGCCGGCATTGGATAGCCGCCGGATAGCGGCATGGCAGCGCTTCCCTGGGTCGGGCTCATATCCCGCTGGCGTCATCCCCGCGTAAGCCGCGCCGCCGCATCGCTTGCAATGTAGGGTTTCGCATGTTGGCCTCGGCACATGCATGCCCTCCGCTCCCGCAATCCCGATACGCGCCGCGCTCAGGGAACAGGCGAGGGGCCGAAAACCGGCTCCCATGGCATGAACTTCGTAAGCTTCCGCGCTGCGGATCAGGTCCGCAGCCGCTCGATCGCCTGGGCGAGCGCGACATAGAGCTTGCCCATGTCCGACGAGAGCAGGGTCACTCCCATCGGCGATCCGTCGCGCAGCGCCAGGATCTGGCGGAGCATCCCCTCGAAATCATGGATGTAGCGATTGACGTTGTCGCGGAAATCCGCGTCGTCCTCGTAGAGCCGGTGGATGTCGCGCGTCTCGGAAGGATCGAGCAGGCGCACGGCACGACGGGTGAAGACGCCGCGATCGCCCTTCAGATAGGCCGACCAGGCGCTGTCGGTCACATCGGCCGAAAAGGCCTTGGTGATGTCGATCGAGGCCGAATTGAGCGCTTCGATCAGCAGCGAGACGCGGCGCGCGAAATTGTCGCTGTCCGAATCCTCGCGCTCCTTGCGCCCTTCGGCGATCCGCGCCTCGACCTGGGCAGTGGTGTCGGCGAGCGCGACCATCTGCTGGGTGAGCCGTTCGGAGGCGCGCGTGGCCGCGACCACGGCGGCTTCGGTCGTCTCGGCAAGATCGGCGAGCTGGCGGCGGATCGCGACATCGATCGCCCGGCGCAGCGCATCGCTCGCGGCTTCCTCGATCGCGCGCTCGGCGTGCGGCACGATGCTCGACAGCGTTTCGCGGGCATGGCTGGCGGCGGCGCTGGACGTCTCGCGGACGCTCACCAGCGCTTCGACCAGCTGCGGTGCGGCGCTCTCGGCGAAGCGGCGCGTGGTGGCGATCGTCTCGTCGACCATCGCGCCCAGCTGCTCGGCCTGCTCGCCGCCGGTGGCCAGCGTCTCGAGCAGGGAAGCCTGGGTCTTGGCCAGCGTGTCGCGCTGCTGGCCGACCACATCGGCAATGGCCTCGATCGCGTCGTGCGTGCTCTCGGCGGCGGTGACCAGGGCGAGCAGCTCCGGCTTGGAAGCGGCGACCACCTGGCGGCTTGCATTGATGCGGGCATCGAGCCGGGCAAGCGCCTCGGGCAGCGTCTCGTCGATCTCGCGGGCCGATGCATCGAGCGCGGTGAGCAGATCCTCGGACGTGCCGATCACCCGGCGCGCGGTCTCGTCGCCGGTGTCGAGCGCCACGGTCATCGCCGCGACCGAGCCATGCAGCGCGCTCATCGATGCGGCCAGGCTGCCGGTACGCTCGGTGCCGGCCGCATGCAGGTCCCCCATCGCGCGGTCGAGCCTGTCGACGCCTGACGCCAGCCCCTCGAACAGCATGTCGCCGCGGCCCTGCTCCTCGGCGAGGCGGTTGCCGATGCGGCCGATCGCTTCCTCGATGGCGGCCATGCGCGCACCCATCGCCTCGGCGCTGTCGCGGCCCGCGCGGTCGAGCGCGGCCTGGTTGGCGGAAAGCATGGCGAGGATGGCCTCGCCCTGGGTGGCGATGCCCTTGCGCGCCTCGTCCACGGCATTGGCGGCGCGGTCGAGCACGGCGTCGACCTGAGTCGACATCTCGCCGGTGACCTTTTCGAGCCGGGCGCTGGCGGTCTGGCTGGTCGCTTCCATCCGGGCGATGTGCGCGGCGAGCCGATCGGCGGCGCCGCCGGCGATCTGGTCGGCCTCGCGGCCGCGCTCGGCAAGCGCGGAAAGCTGGGTGTCGAGGGCGGCGGCCCGCTCGCCGGCGAGCAGCCCGGCGGCGTCGACCCGGTCGGACAGGCCGCGCATCTCCTCATGCGCCTTGGGCAGCGAGGCGAGGACGACGGCGACGCGGTGCTCGGCATCGGCGGCGGATTCGCCCAGATGGCGCGTGCTGGCGTCGATCGAGCGGGCGTGCTGCGCGGCACTGCCGGCGGCGCTCTCCAGCTTTTCGGAAGCGCGCTCGCCCATGGCGATCAGGATGTTGGTCTGCTCGGCAAGAGCGGCGCGATTCTCCTCGATCTTGCGCGAGAGCGTGGCGACGACCCGCTCGAGGCTGGCCGCCTCGGCGCGCATCGCGCGGGCGCTGGCGCCGAAGCGCTGCGCCTCGGCGCGGCTCGTGCGCAGGGCGAGGAGATAGAGGATGCCGACCAGGACCGGGGGAACGCAGAGCGCGGCGATCAGCTGGACGAGCCCGGCGGGCGCCATCGGCGCCGCGAAGGTGCCGCGCAGCAGCCAGCCCATCGCGCTGAACCAGCCCAGCACGGCGAGGATCGCGAGCGCGGGCAGGATCCGGGCGGCGCGACGCGGTGCTTCGTCGACCTCATCCGCTTCCTCGGGCGCTGCATCGGCGGCGGGCGCCGGCGCGATCCGCGCGGGCACCGCGGTTTCGGACAGGACCAGCTCTTCCGCGTCTTCGTTCGCGGGCAGCGGTTCGGCAGGTTTTCCCCCAATCATGACGCGCATTTACCACATTTCGGCGTCGTACCAACAGCGGCATGGAAACGCGCTATTAACGATCTGCGGCTAGGGACGGATCATGGCGTACGATCCGGGTGCAATCGATGCGACGCTGGCGGCGGCGGTGGGCGACGAGCCCGCGCTGATCGCCGAGCTGCGCGAAGCCTTTCACGACGGGGTGCAGCGGTGCCTCGAGACGATGAAGACCTCCGAAAGCCCCGATGGCTGGGCGGCGGCGGCGCTGCGTCTCAAGGGCCTTTCGGCCAGCTTCGGCGCGGTCCGGCTGATGGCGCTCGCCACCGAGGCGGCCAATGGACAGGCGCATGACGGCGCGATACTCCGGCGTCTCCATCGGGCAGTCGACCGACTCTGAGAAGGCGGCGCATGCGGAGTCCCGATCCGCGAGAGGGATCGACAAGCGCATGCGCGACTGCCTGGCTTCACTTCTCCTGCTGTCCTGCGCCGCCGTGCCGGTCGCGCATGGGCAGGACGCCGCTCCCAATGTCGCCCATACCGCGCAGGACGGCGGCATCGTCGTAACCGGCAAGGGCCCCGAGCCGATCCGGAAGGCCCGGCGCTACCTTCACCAGGTCCTCGAGAGCGACAGCGGCCAGCTGGCGCGCTTCGTCGATCCGGTGTGCCCGCTGGTCCTAGGCCTGCCGGAGCGGTTCCGGGCGCCGATCGAGGAGCGTTTCCGCATCGTCGCCGCGGCCAGCTCGGTCCGCCTCGCCAGGGCGAAATGCCAGCCGAACCTGATGATCGTGTTCGCCGACAGTGCCGATGCGCTGATCGAGACGATGCGCAAGCGCCGCAACGCGGCCTTCGCCAATCTGGACGAGGGCGCGCTGCGCGACGCGTTCAAGGCAGGGCCGATCCATGCCTGGCGCCTGATCGTGACGCGCGACGACCGGGGCAATATCGCCACCGGGGACGAGGATCCCGATTTCCCGACGATCTTCGAGAGCGAGACCCAGACGGTCACGATCAATTCGGTGATCGTGATCGACAAGCGGGCCGCGCAGGGCAAGTCGGTGCGCCAGATCGCCGATTATGCCGCGATGCGCACATTGGTGGGCGCGCGCCCACCCGCCCGGGGATCGATCGCCGCTGCTTCGATCCTGTCGCTCTTCGATCCCGCCACGGCGCCGCCACCCGCCGAGATCACCGACATGGACCTGGGGCTGCTCGCGGGCCTTTACCGGCTGCGGGATCCCTATGCGCAGGGCGGGGACCATGCCTATCGGATCTCGCGCGCGATGGTGACGGGCAGGCAGCGCTAGCGGGCTTCACCGGCGGGGCAGGGGTGTGGTAAATTGGTAGCACGCCGGGTTGGACGGGAGTGCATCGGGAGTGAGTAAAGTGCGCATGGTCCTGATCGGTTTCGCCCTGGCGATCGCCGCCGCCGGCACGGCGCAGGCGCAGGACAAGCCCGCCGACGATCCCGGCATCGTGGTCCGCGGGCAGAAGGGGGTTCCGCCCCGCGAGGCCCGCAAGTTCGTCCGCCAGGTGGTGACCAGCACCGAGGGGCAGCTCGCCCGCTTCGTCGATCCGGTCTGCCCGTTCGTGCTCGGCCTGCCGCGGCAATATGCATCGATCGTCGAGGATCGCATTCGCGCGGATGCCCGGCAGGCGGGGATCGGGGCGGCGGACGCGGGCAAGTGCCAGCCCAACCTGGTGGTGATGGTCGCCGATGATGCCGATGCGGTGGTCAAGACGCTCCGCAAGCGTTTTGAAGGCCTGTTTCGGGGCGTCGGCACCGAGGAGATGAGCCGCGCGATGCGCGAGGGCCCGGTGCATGTGTGGAGCACAGTGGAGGTGCGCAACGAGAACGGCCAGGCGCCGCGCCAGACCGAGTCGGACGGCCCGCCGACGCTGCGGGTCTATGGCGCGTCGATCGTCGATCTCCAGACCCGGCAGGCCGTGCTCCAGTCGATCATGGTCCTCGACGCGAATGCCCTGCTCGGCAAGACGCTGACCCAGATTTCGGACTATGTCGCGATGCGCACCCTGGCCGGGGCCCGCCCGCCGCGCCAGGGCGTGGAGGCGAACACGATCCTCACGCTGTTCGACGCCCAGGCCGCGCCGCCGCCCGCGATGACCGGCATCGATCGCGGCTTCCTCACCGGGCTCTACAAGGTGCGCCCGAACGGCACGTCGGTGACGCAGATGAGCACGATCTCGCGCCAGATCGTGAAGGATTCGAAGGCGCGTACGGAAAGGGAATGAGCCGGCGGGTCAGCGCTTGCGGCTGAGCTCGCGCATCGCCTCGTCCAGGCCGGCCAGGGTGAGGGGGTACATGCGGTCGCCCAGCAGCTCGCGCAGGATCTTCACCGACTGGGTATAGCCCCATTGCTCGCGCGGGATCGGGTTGAGCCACACCGCGGCGGGATAGGTGTTCAGCGCGCGCTGCATCCAGACGGCGCCGGCCTCCTCGTTGAAATGCTCGACCGAGCCGCCCGGATGGGTGATCTCATAGGCGCTCATCGAGGCATCGCCGACGAATACCAGCTTATAGTCGTGCCCATATTTGTGGAGGATGTCCCAGGTGGGCGTGCGCTCCTGGAAGCGGCGGCGATTGTCCTTCCACACGCCTTCGTACAGGCAGTTGTGGAAATAGAAGAACTCCAGGTTCTTGAACTCGCTGGTCGCCGCGGAGAACAGCTCCTCGCACAGCTTGATGAACGGGTCCATCGATCCGCCGACGTCGAGGAAGAGCAGCAGCTTCACCGCATTGTGGCGCTCGGGCCGCATGTGCACGTCGAGCCAGCCCTGTTTCGCGGTGCCTTCGATCGTCGCATCGATGTCGAGCTCGTCGGCGGCGCCCTCGCGGGCGAAGCGGCGCAGGCGGCGCAGCGCCACCTTGATGTTGCGGGTACCGAGCTCGCGCGTGCTGTCGAGGTTGCGGAACTCGCGCTGGTCCCACACCTTGAGGGCGCGCTTGTGCCTGCTCTCGCCGCCGATGCGCACGCCTTCGGGATTGTAGCCGCCATTGCCGTAGGGGGAGGTGCCGCCCGTGCCGATCCACTTGCTGCCGCCCTCGTGCCGGCCCTGCTGCTCCTCGAGCCGCTGCTTCAGCGTCTCCATGATCTCCTCCCAGGAGCCGAGCGACTGGATCTTCGCCATTTCCTCGGGCGACAGGAACTTCTCCGCGATCGCGCGCAGCCATTCCTCGGGGACGGCGGCGGGGGCGACGCCATAGCTGGCGGCGATGCCCTTGAAGACCTTGGCGAATACCTGGTCGAACCGGTCGAGCAGCCCTTCGTCCTTCACGAAGGTGGCACGGGCGAGATAGTAGAAGGCCTCGGGCGTCCGCTCGATCACGTCGCGGTCGAGCGCTTCCAGGAGCACGAGATGCTCCTTCAGGCTGGCCGGTATGCCGACGGCTCGCAGCTCGTCGAGGAAGGAGAAGAACATCCGCTGCCCCTAGGGTTGGCTGCGCCGTTCGTACAGGTTCCAGTTGGTGCCCGAAAGGCTGCGCATCCGATGCTGGGCGATCAGCGCGAAATGGCCGCCGCAGCGGTCGGCATCCGGCGGGAACGCCTCGCCCAGGAAACGGTCGACCAGCAGGAAGCGCGCCCGCGGATCGCAGCGGCCCAATATCACCTTGAGCTTGTACCTTTGGCGCGCGGCGGCGACGTCGGTGGCCGCCTGGCCGGTGTCGCGATCGAGCAGCATCGTCGTGCCTTCGGGCGCGCGGGCCATCATCTCGCGCACCGGGCCGCCCGGATCGCCGCGCTGGTCCACCGCGAGCACATAGTCGCACCACAGGCTGCCGCCGAGCATCACCGCCAGGCCGATGCCCGCCACGATCCGCCGCCAACCGGCCTTGTCCAGCCCGAAGCCGATCATCTCGCCCAGCATCAGCAGCAGCGGCAGCAGCGCGGGCATGTAATAGCGGGCATGGCCGACATTGCCGGCGTGCAGCACCGCGAGCAGGAAGGGGAAGGCGAAGATCGCCAGCCGGTACAGCGCCATGCGCGAGCCGCCCCAGCGCGGCGCCAGGACCAGCAGCACCAGCACCAGCACGATCGGCCAGATATCCTTCCAGGGCAGGCCGATCGTGTAGCCGATCGCCGTGGTGGTGCCGTTCAGGTACATCATGAAGTCGAAGGGATCGTAGCGCCCGAAGCGGAAGCCGGTGCCGGCGAAATGGCCGGCGGCGAGCACGAAGCCCAGCACCCCCGCCAGCACCAGCACCGGCAGCCAGAAGGTCCGGAAGATCTCGATGGCGGCCGCCCGGAAGCCGTTGCGCTTCCACAGCACGAAGGACGGCCAGCCGACCAGGGCGACGGCCGCGAAGATCATGGTGAGCTGCGAGAAGGCGCCGAGGAAGAAGCAGAGCGCGAAGGTGGTCGGGCGGCGATAGCTGAGGTCGCCCGCCAGCCAGCGATCGATGAACAGGATCGCGATCAGCATCGCCAGCGACATGCCGGCATAGCCGCGTGCTTCCGATCCCATCGTCACCAGCATCGGCGAGAAGGCGAAGAGCAGGGCGGTCACCACCATGGTGGCGCGGCCGCGCGGCTCGGCGATCTTCGCGGCGACCAGGATCGCCGCGCTGCTGCTCAGGATCGAGAGCAGGCGGACCAGCGGCGGCCAGGCGCCGAAGCCGACCATCTGCATCCAGAGCGAGTTGATATGGTGGTTATTGTCGTGATTGATGCCGATGAACACGCCGATCGGCGTCAGCGCATCGCGCGCCTGCGACGCGGACCAGGCCTCGTCGAACCACAGGTCGCCCAGCGAACAGACGAAGCGCAGCGCCAGGCCCGCAAAAGCGATCGCGCAGATCGCCCACCACCAGCGCCGATTCGCGCGCAGATCCCCCCCGGTCATGCCCCGCTAGATGCCTTGCCGCTCCGCTCCCGGCAAGCTCAACGCGACGCATAGGCGTCGATCAGCGAGCCGACATAGTCGGGCTGCCTGGCGGTCAGTTCGGCCGAGGGGCGGGCCTTGCGCACCGTGGCGGGGGCGTTGCGATCCGGTGTGCCGTAGATGAAGCCGTGCGCCGGGTAGACCGAGCTGCCCAGCCCGTCGCGGTCGCGATACCAGACCTTGACCAGGCTCCAGTCGCCGCGCTCCGACACGTCGAACAGCGTCACGTCCTGTTCGGCATGGCCGCGCTCGCCCTCGAAGCGCGACCAGTTGGCATGGGTGATCATCAGCACGCGCTTCTCGACGATCCGGCTGACCACGGCGACATGGCCGAGCGGCAGGCGCGCGCTCTTCGAGAAGGCGAGGACGGCGCCGACCCTGGGCACGCGGCCGCGCTGGTAGCGGCCCTCGGCCTGATCCCACCAGGTCCAGGCATCGCCATAGATCTGGATGCCGGAAGCGGCACGCGCGAACGGCACGCATTCGCCGACATAATCGAGAAGGGATTGCGCGCCGGCAGGCGCCGCGGCGGACAACGCGGCGGCGAGCAGCACGGGAAACGCGATACGCGGACACATACTCGGGACCCATACAAGGTCCCCCCCAAGCGAACCGTAGCCGGGGCTGGTTTAGAAGCGGTTAACCCCGTTCCTCAAAGCCGCTTCCAATGTTGGATTCTGCCTGAGAAACTGTCGGCGCTCTTTCTCATCGTCATCCATGCGCATAGCGCCTCGTCACGCGACTGCGTTTCGGGACAGTAGCCAGGCTGGGGCCTCATATTCTTCCTCCGTCACCCCGGCCTTGCGCCGGGGTCCCGCTACCTCGCCAGCGCAAGCAGAAGCGGGATCCCGGCTCGAGGCCGGGATGACGACAGAAAATCAGATACCTGCTTGGGTTATCAACCTAATCTGGGTAAATTTCCTGCCGGAAAGTCACAATTCGCAAGAGCCAGCTATCGTGACTTTTCGCGGGTAAGGTACCCAGTCCGGGTAAATCAGGCCTTGGGCGCGGGCGCCGGAGGCTGGCGCGGAAAGGTCTCGAGCGCCGGATCGATGCTGGCCCAGGCGGGTGCCTCGTCGGTCCAGATCGCGACGGTCGGCGCAAGTCCCCGCGCATCGTCGAGAAAGCCCAGGCGCAGCGTGCGGAACTGCGGGCGGGCCGAGGACTGGCCCATCACCGGCGTGCCACAGGTCCCGCAGAAGCTCTGGGTCAGCGTATTGCCGCTTTCGGCGACATAGCTGGTGCTCGACAGTTCGCCGCGGACGATCAGGTCGTCGGTGGCGAACATCGCGTTGGTGGTGGCCGATCCGGCGGCCAGGCGCTGGCACTGGCGGCACCAGCATTGGCGCACCGCCACCGGCTCGCCGCCGATCGTGGCGGTCACGGCACCACAGGCGCAGCTTCCGGTATAGGGCATCAGCCCTTGCCCTGCTGGCGCCGCGCCATGAAGGCGAGCCGCTCGAACAGCATCACGTCCTGCTCGTTCTTGAGCAGCGCGCCGTGGAGTGGCGGGATCGCCTTGGTCGGGTCCTTGTTCTGCAGCACCTCGAGCGGCATCTCCTCGTGGAGGAGCAGCTTCAGCCAGTCGAGCAGCTCGCTGGTGCTGGGCTTCTTCTTCAGGCCCGGAACCTCGCGGATCTCGTAGAAGATATCCATTGCCTTCGAGACCAGGATCTTCTGGATGCCGGGGAAATGGACGTCGACAATGGCCTGCATCGTCTCGCGGTCCGGGAACTTGATATAGTGGAAGAAGCAGCGGCGCAGGAACGCGTCGGGCAGGTCCTTCTCGTTGTTCGACGTGATCACCACGATCGGGCGCTCGGCGGCGCGGACGGTTTCCTGCGTCTCGTAGACGTGGAACTCCATCCGGTCGAGCTCCTGGAGCAGGTCGTTCGGGAACTCGATATCGGCCTTGTCGATCTCGTCGATCAGCAGCACCGGCAGCCTGGGCGCAGTGAACGCCTCCCACAGCTTGCCCTTGCGGATATAGTTGGAGATCTCGTGGACGCGCGGATCGCCGAGCTGGCCGTCGCGCAGGCGGGCGACGGCGTCATATTCGTACAGGCCCTGCTGCGCCTTGGTGGTCGACTTGACGTTCCACTCGATCAGCGGGGCGTTCACCGCCTTGGCGATCTCATAGGCGAGCACGGTCTTGCCCGTGCCGGGTTCGCCCTTGACGAGCAGGGGGCGCCGCAATGTGACGGCGGCGTTGACCGCGACCTTCAGGTCCTCGGTCGCGACATAGCTTTGGGTGCCTTCGAAGCGCATCGCCATGGCTTAGAGGGCCGAAGCCGCCTCGCGCAAGGTCGGTGTCGGGAAGTTACTGCCGGTCGCGGGCCGAGGCGCGGGCCTCGAGCAGGTCCCACAGGCCGCGATGCTGGGCGAAGAGCTGCTGCGCGCCGAACAGCATCGCACGCTCGAGCACGCCTTCGCGCACCAGCGTGTCGACCACGGTCACCGTTTCTTCGGCCAGCGGCAGCTGCGAGGGGGGCGGGGTCAGGCCCAGGCGCTCGCCGGCGGCGTCCAGCGCCTCGCGGATCACCGCCCAGTCCATTGCCAGCGCGATCGCCGCGCCGGTGGCGCAGCCTGCGCGATCCGACTGGGCGAGCATGTCCATCGCATGGCGCTGCGCCGCGGTGGCGGCTTCGGTCTCGGCATGGCCCGGCGTGCTGGGCATCGGGCCGGCGGCCGCGACGATGCGGACGAGAAAGGCGCGCTCGATCACAAAGGCGTCGGCACCAGCCTCCAGCCAGTCGCGTTCGATGCCGAGGCGGGCGTGGCCGAGCGCATGGTCGATCACGCCCGGGTGGCGGCCATGGAGCAGGCAGATATGGTGCACCGCGTCCGACAGGTCGCGCAATGGCTCCTCGTTGCGGGCGAGGCGCTGCAGATAGGGGTGGTTGGCGCTGCCGTCGGAGGCGATGAGCGCCCCCATGGAGCCCCAGGCACCGCCCAATCGCGCAACTTGTACGGAATCAAACGGCATAAGCCCCCACATCTCCTGACGGCCCCATGCCGACGGGCAGGTTTTGCAACTCGGGGTTATACCGAAGCACGTAAAGACAAGGTAAATCGCGAATTTACTGTGGATAAATGGATCGTTCCCGCACCGTTCCGATCGAAATGGACGAAGGCGCGGCAAGCAAGTCCGGTGGCGGCGCGATAGTATCCGCAAGTACCGGGCGGTTCCCGAGGTGTGCCGGTCGACCCGTCCACTTTCCCGGCTTCTGGTTCGGCAGGTGGAAGGCGCAGTCGATCCGGGCGCGAACTCGAGTTGAGCCTTGCCTTCGGCCTTGCGTGGCGCGCAATGCGTGCTTCGGCGAAGCCGAGGGCGGAGCCGCGGCCGCGGCACGATCCGGTCAGTGGTGGCGCGTCAGATTACCAGCCCGAAGACGGCGGACACGCCATTGCCGTCCGCCGGGCTACCAAGGACCTGATAATAGAGATAATTGCCGTTGTAGACGATCTGGTTGCCGGCAATGCCCGAGGCGATGTTCTGATAGCCTTCGGCCCAGGAGATCGTGACGGCATAATGCCCCGGCTCGAGATCGTCCCAGCTCTCGCTGATCGGACTGCCCGTCGTGGCAGTGCCGTTCCATTCGAAGCTCGGCCCCGGCGAAGTATATACCCAGACGCGCACATGCACTTCGCCGGGATTGAAGGGGGCAACCTGCACGGACAATGTAGACATGCCGATACCTCGCGCTGAAGGAAGATGCCGCGAGGCTATAGGTCCGGCTTGGCCAGGTCGAGATCAGATCGGAACGGCTTGGTCCGCTACCTTGTGATCGGCAGGAGCTATGCAGCGTAAGGCTTGGTAAGGGCAGGGCAAACAATCCATCCGGATTGGTGGCATCTATTTCTCGCCCGAAACGAAAATGGGGAAGGTAGTGCCTTCCCCATTTCCGAACTTCGCCCGGCTGCGTTCAGCGGCCGATCACTGGTCGAGGAACGACCGCATCTTTCGGCTGCGCGAGGGGTGCTTGAGCTTGCGCAGCGCCTTGGCCTCGATCTGGCGGATGCGCTCGCGGGTGACCGAGAATTGCTGGCCGACTTCCTCGAGCGTGTGATCGGTGTTCATGCCGATGCCGAAGCGCATGCGCAGCACGCGCTCCTCGCGCGGGGTGAGCGAGGCCAGGACGCGGGTGACCGTTTCCTTCAGGTTCGCCTGGATCGCGGCATCGACCGGAATGACGGCGTTCTTGTCCTCGATGAAGTCGCCCAGGTGCGAATCCTCCTCGTCGCCGATCGGCGTTTCGAGGCTGATCGGCTCCTTGGCGATCTTCATCACCTTGCGCACCTTCTCGAGCGGCATGCTCAGCCGCTCGGCCATTTCCTCCGGCGTGGGCTCGCGGCCCTGCTCATGGAGGAACTGGCGGCTGGTGCGGACCAGCTTGTTGATCGTCTCGATCATGTGGACCGGGATGCGGATCGTGCGCGCCTGATCGGCGATCGAGCGGGTGATCGCCTGGCGGATCCACCAGGTGGCATAGGTGCTGAACTTGTAGCCGCGGCGATACTCGAACTTGTCCACGGCCTTCATCAGGCCGATATTGCCTTCCTGGATCAGGTCCAGGAATTGCAGGCCGCGGTTCGTGTACTTCTTGGCGATCGAGATCACGAGGCGGAGATTGGCCTCGACCATCTCCTTCTTCGCGATGCGTGCCTCGCGCTCGCCCTTCTGCACCATGTTGACGATGCGGCGGAACTCGGCGAGCGCCATGCCGGTCGACTGCGAAATCTCGGAGATCTCGATGCGGATGCGGTCGACCGCGCCGCCCTCGTTCGCGGCAAAGGCCGCCCATTTCTTGTCGAGGCCCTGGACCGACTGCAGCCACTGCTCGTCGAGCTCATGGTCGACATAGCGATCGAGAAAGTCCTTGCGGCTCACCTTGTGGCGCTCGGCAAGGCGCAGCATCTGCCCGCCCAGCGCGGTGAGGCGCCGGTTGAAGCTGTAGAGCTGGTCGACGAGATACTCGATCTTCTGCTGGTGGAACTGGACCGATTCGACCTCGGCCGTCAGCTCCTCGCGCAGCTTCTGGTACTTCTTCTCGTCCGAAGCGACGAGCTCGCCGCCGGCAGCCATCGCGTCGAGGCGCTGGAGCTGCATCTTCGAGAATTTCTTGTAGATCGACGTGATGTTGGCGAACTTCTCGAGCGCCTGCGGCTTGAGCGTCTCCTCCATCTGGGCGAGGCTGAGGGTATTGTCCTCCTCCTCGTCGTCCGAGGGCCGCGGCGTGCGGCGCTCGGTCATCGAATCCTCGTCTTCCTCCTCGGCGACTTCCTCGACCTCTTCCTCTTCCTTGTAGGAGGGGCCGGCGGCGGCTTCGCTGATCTCGCCATTGTCGTCCTCGGCGCCCTCGACCTGTTCGGCCGACGGACCCTTGGAGAGCATCGCGTCGAGATCGAGGATCTCGCGCAGCTGCATCGTGCCTTCGTTGAGCGCGTTGGACCAGCCGATGATCGCGTTGAAGGTGATCGGCGATTCGCACAGGCCCAGGATCATCGTGTCGCGACCGGCCTCGATGCGCTTCGCGATCGCGATCTCGCCCTCGCGGCTGAGCAGCTCCACGGCGCCCATCTCGCGCAGGTACATGCGCACCGGATCGTCGGTGCGATCGACAGTTTCCTTCTTCTTGGTCTCGAAGGCCGGGGCCGAATCGTCGTTGCCGTCGCTCGAATCGGTATCGTCGGCGCTGTCGTCCTCGGGCTCGGCGTCCTCGCCGGCTTCCTCGTTCTCGACGACGTTGACGCCCATGTCGTTGAGCGCCGCCATCACGTCCTCGATCTGCTCCGAGGACATCTGGTCCTGCGGCAGCATCTCGTTGAGCTGGTCGACGGTGATGTAGCCGCGCTTCTTCGCCCGCGCGACTAGCTTCTTGATCGAACCCTCGTTCAGATCGATCAGCGGCGCGTCACCCGCCTCGCCGGTATCGGTGACGTCCGCCATGTTCGCCTTGGCCATTCAAATCCTCGAAACTTGGATGGCGGCAATTATACGCCGCCCTAATCCTCGAAATTCTCGTCGTCCGCAAGCATCAGATTCGCAAGACGTGTTTCCAGCTCTTGTCTCTGCCGGAGCAAAGCCGTCTGCCGGGCGAACGCCGCGTCGTCGAAACGCTCGAGCATCGCAGCCGTTGCCTCCGCCAGCGCCGCGTCCACCGCCGGGCGCGCCACCATCACCGCGATCGCCTCGTTCAGGTCTTCGCGCGCCTTCTTTTCCTCGGCCTCGGGCCGGGTAAAGGAGAAAGGCAGGGTATCGGCCCGGAGCAGCTCGCTCGCCATCTGATCGAAACCGGACTTCGCCAATATGGTGAGGACCTTGGCGCGATCAAGCTGCCGGTCCTCGAGCGCGACGTCGACTACCGCCTCGAACAGCTTGCCGAGCGCGCCGGATGCGCCGCGCAGGGAGCCCAGCACCTCCATGTGGCGCGCGATCTCGGCGGGGTGGCGGATCAGCCCGGCGAGCACCGCCTTGGCCAGGATCGGATCGAGCCCGCCGGCCTGGACCGAACGGGTCTGCTGGGTCAGCGGCGGCTCGGGCGGGAGCCAGTTGCCGCGCCTGTCGCGCTTGCCGCGGGCAGGCAGCGCGCTCGGACCGCGTTGGGAGCGGCTCTCGAAGGCGCGGGGGCCGCGGCCGAAATGCGCGTCGGCGCGCTCGCGGAACTCGGCGAGATACTCGTGCTTCACGTTCGCATCGCCGATGCCGCCGGCCAGCTCGCCAAGGCGCCGCTTCAGGCCCGCGCGGCGCTCGGGCGTGTCGAGCGGCTCGGCGGCGACTTCGCTTTCCCAGAGCAGATCGACCAGCGGCCGCGCCTTGCCGAGCAGCGCCTCGAAAGCGGCGGGCCCCTGGGCGCGGACGAGATCGTCGGGATCCAATCCGTCGGGCAGGGTGACGAAGGCGAGGCTGCGCCCCGGCTCGAGCATCGGCATGGCCCGGTGCGCGGCGCGCAGGGCCGCCTTCTGTCCGGCCGAGTCGCCGTCGAAGCAGAGCAGCGGGACATCGGCGATCCGCCACAGCCGCTCGAGCTGATGCTCGGTCATCGCGGTGCCGAGCGGCGCCACCGCTTCGGCAAAGCCGGCCTGGGCCAGGGCGATCACGTCCATATAGCCCTCGACCGCGATGATCCGGCCCGTCTTGCGCGCCGCGGCCTGGGCGCGATCGAGATTGTAGAGCGTGCGCCCCTTGTCGAAGAGCGGCGTCTCGGGGGAGTTGAGATATTTGGGCTCGCCATCACCGATGATGCGCCCCCCGAACGCGATCGCCCGGCCGCGCGCGTCGCGGATCGGGATCATCAGCCGGCCGCGGAACCGGTCATAGGGATCCTTCTGCTCGACCGCGATCAGCAGCCCGGCCTCGACCAGCATCGGGTCGCCATAGGATTTCAGCGCTTCCTTCAGCTTGCCGCGCGAATCGGGGGCAAAGCCGATGCCGAAGGCCCGGGCGGTCTCGTCGTTGATCCCGCGCTTCTTGAGCACCGCGCGGGCCTCCGCGCCTTCAATGCCGTGGAGGCGCTCGACGAAGAACCTGGCCGCGTCCTCCATCGCCTCGTGCAACCCCTTGGCGCGCTCGGCCTTCTCGGCGCTGCGGCGGTCCTGCTCGGGCATCTCCATGCCGGCGGCCTGGACCAGCTCCTTCACCGCATCGATGAAGGGCAGGCCGCGCTGGTCGGTCATCCAGCGGATCGCATCGCCATGCGCGCCGCAGCCGAAGCAGTGATAGAAGCCCTTGTCGTCGTTGACGTAGAAGCTCGGTGTCTTCTCGTTGTGGAAGGGGCAGCAGGCGCGGAACTCCCGCCCCGCCTTCTGNAGTTTCACCGTCTTGGCGATCAGCCCGGACAGCAGCGTCCGGGCGCGGAGTTCGTCGAGAAAGGCGGGGGTGAGGGACACGTCAGGCGAGCGCCGCCTTCACCAGGCCGCTCGCCTTGCTCATGTCGAGCGTCGTCGCGTGGCGCGCCTTCAGCTCGGCCATCACCCGGCCCATGTCCTTCATGCCCGAAGCGCCGAGCTCGGCCTTGATCGCCTCGATCGCTGCCGTGGTTTCCGCGTCGCTCATCTGCGCCGGCAGGAAACGTTCGATCACCGCGACTTCGGCCTTCTCCGTGTCGGCAAGGTCCTGGCGGCCGCCCCGTTCGAACATCTCGATCGATTCGCGGCGCTGCTTCACCATCTTCTGGAGCACTTCGATCACCATCGCGTCGTCGTCCATCTGGACGGACCTGGTGCGCTCCTCGATGTCGCGGTTCTTGATCGCGCTCAGGATCAGGTTGATCGCCTGGCGGGTCCCCTTGTCGCCGGCCTTCATGGCGGTGATCTGGGCTGCCTTGATGTCGTCTCGGATCATTTCGTCTCTCATGAATCGGGAATTGCCCGCAATAGACCCGCGAACCGGTTGACGCGAGGGGGGTAGGGGTCTAGCGGGCGGCACTTAGCGACATTGCTGCACCTCAAATGGAGAGCCACCCCTAAATGGCCGACGCCACGCCTACGCCCATGCCTGCCGGAGCTACCGGTGTTCTGGTTTTGGCGTCGGGGGACGTGATCTGGGGCAGGGGCTTCGGGGCCGAGGGGCAGGCGGTCGGCGAAGTGTGCTTCCACACCGCGATGACCGGCTATCAGGAAATCATGACCGACCCGAGCTTCGCCGGTCAGATCATCAACTTCACTTTCCCGCACATCGGCAATGTCGGCGCGAACCCCGACGATATCGAGGCGGACGATCCCCATGCGCTGGGCATGATCGTGCGCGAGGACGTGACCGAGCCGAGCAACTTCCGTTCGACCGAGCATCTCGATGCCTGGATGAAGAAGCATGCCCGTATCGGCCTCTCGGGTATCGATACGCGCGCGCTGACCCGCCGCATCCGCCTGGCCGGCGCGCCCAACGGCGTGATCGCGCACTCGGCCGAGGGCAAGTTCGACATCCCCCTGCTGCTCGAGATGGCCCGCGCCTGGCCGGGCCTGGAGGGCATGGACCTGGCGATCACCGTCACCGCCGAGACCCATTATGGCTGGGAAGGCGGCGTGTGGCGCCTGGGCTTCGGCTATGATGATGGCGGTCGGGAAGATGCGCGTCCGCACGTCGTCGCGCTCGATTACGGCTCGAAGCGCAACATCTTCCGCAACCTGGTCCAGGCCGGTGCCAAGGTGACCGTGCTGCCGGCGACGGCGACGTATGAGCAGGTCATGGCGTTCAACCCGGACGGCTTCTTCCTCTCGAACGGTCCGGGCGATCCCGCCGCGACCGGCGAATATGCCGTGCCGGTGATCCGCCAGCTGCTCGAGACCGGCAAGCCGCTGTTCGGCATCTGCCTCGGCCACCAGCTGCTGGGCCTGGCCGTGGGCGCCGAGACGACCAAGATGTTCCAGGGCCATCGCGGCGCCAACCACCCGGTCAAGCGGCTGGAAGACGGCGCGGTGGAGATCACCAGCATGAACCACGGCTTCGCGGTGGAGCGCGAGACGCTCCCCGAGAATGCCCGCGAGACGCATGTGTCGCTGTTCGACGGCTCGAATGCGGGCATCGAGCTGACCGATCGCCCGGCGTTTTCCGTGCAGTATCACCCCGAGGCCAGCCCGGGGCCGCAGGACAGCCTGTATCTGTTCGAGCGGTTCGTGGGGATGCTGCGGTGATCCTAAATGCGCATGACAAGGCGCTGTTGATCGCGTTGCGCAAAGGCGATCACTTTGCGGCGAATCCGGGCGATGTAACTGAGCTACTTACATTATCTGGTGATGTCGGGCCGTCCGAAGGCTTGTCTAGCGCTCGGCGGCTCCACTCTGAGGGCTTAGCAGCGTTTGTTCACCACGGTGACGGGCGCACTCGGATGCGCATTACCGATACTGGTATCGCTTTCGCTGACAATCTTATCGAAGACGGGCGAAAAAAGACTTGGAAGGAGCGCCTCGCTGCCGTGTCACGCAGCGATTGGATTTCTCTGGCCGCTCTTATCGTCTCGGTTATCGCCCTTTTTAGGCCCGGAAACTAATGCCCAAACGCACCGACATCTCCTCCATCCTCGTCATTGGCGCCGGTCCGATCGTGATCGGCCAGGCCTGCGAGTTCGATTATTCGGGCACGCAGGCGATCAAGGCGCTCAAGGAAGAGGGCTATCGCATCGTCCTGGTCAATTCGAACCCGGCGACGATCATGACCGATCCCGAGCTGGCCGATGCCACCTATGTCGAGCCGATCACGCCGGCGATTGTCGCCAAGATCATCGAGAAGGAGCGCCCCGATGCGGTGCTCCCCACGATGGGCGGCCAGACCGCGCTCAACACCGCGCTGGCGCTCGCCAATGACGGCACGCTGGAGAAGTTCGGCTGCATCATGATCGGTGCGGACGCCGAGGCGATCGACAAGGCCGAGGACCGGCTGAAGTTCAAGGACGCTATGACCAGGATCGGGCTCGAAAGCGCCCGCTCGGCGATCGCGCATACCGAGGCGGAGGCGCTGGCCGGGCTCGAGCATGTCGGGTTGCCGGCGATCATCCGCCCCAGCTTCACCATGGGCGGCTCGGGCGGCGGCATTGCCTATAATCGCGAGGAATTCCTCGCGATCGTGCGGACGGGCCTCGACCTGTCGCCGACCACCGAGGTGCTGATCGAGGAGTCGCTCCTCGGTTGGAAGGAATATGAAATGGAGGTTGTCCGCGATCGCAAGGACAACGCCATCATCGTCTGCTCGATCGAGAATGTCGATGCGATGGGCACGCACACCGGCGACTCGATCACCGTCGCCCCGGCGCTGACGCTGACCGACAAGGAATACCAGATCATGCGCAATGCATCGATCGCGGTGCTCCGGGAAATCGGCGTGGAAACCGGCGGTTCGAACGTGCAGTTCGCAGTGAATCCGAAGGACGGCCGCCTGATCGTCATCGAGATGAACCCGCGCGTTTCGCGTTCGTCGGCGCTGGCTTCGAAGGCGACCGGCTTTCCGATCGCCAAGGTCGCGGCCAAGCTGGCGGTGGGCTACACGCTCGACGAGATCGACAACGACATCACCGGCGCGACGCCGGCGAGCTTCGAGCCGACGATCGATTACGTCGTCACCAAGATCCCGCGCTTCGCCTTCGAGAAGTTCAAGGGCGCGGAGGCCACGCTCGGCACCGCGATGAAGTCGGTCGGCGAAGTGATGGCGATCGGCCGCAACATCCATGAATCGATGCAGAAGGCGCTGCGCGGCCTCGAGACGGGCCTGAGCGGCTTCAACAATGTCGAGAAGCTCGCCGGCGCGCCCCGCGTCGAGATCGAGGCGGCGCTGGCCGTGCGCTCGCCCGACCGGCTGCTGATCGCGGCGCAGGCGCTGCGCGAAGGCTTCACCGTCGCCGAAGTCTGCGCGATCGCCCAGTACGACCCCTGGTTCATGGAGCGGCTGGCCGAGATCATCGCGGCCGAGGCCGAGGTGATGGAGAAGGGGCTTCCCCAGGATGCCGCCGGCATGCGCCGCCTCAAGGCGATGGGCTTCAGCGACAAGCGCCTGGCGTTCCTGGCGCTCAAGTCGGCGAACCTGCGCGAAGGCACCGATGCGATAGCCAAGTCGTCCGGTCTGATCGGCGAGGTCGTCAAGGCGATGACCGGCGGCGTGACCGAGAATGACGTGCGGGCGCACCGCCACAAGCTGGGCGTGCGCCCGGTGTTCAAGCGGATCGACACCTGCGCCGCCGAGTTCGAGGCGAAGACGCCGTACATGTACTCGACCTACGAGGCGCCGAGCTTCGGCGAGCCCGAGAACGAGGCCGCCCCGAGCGACCGCAAGAAGGTGGTGATCCTGGGCGGCGGCCCGAACCGCATCGGCCAGGGCATCGAGTTCGACTATTGCTGCTGCCATGCCTGCTTCGCGCTGGCGGACGCGGGCTATGAGACGATCATGGTCAACTGCAACCCGGAGACGGTGAGCACCGACTATGACACGTCGGACCGCCTCTATTTCGAGCCGCTGACCGCGGAGGACGTGCTGGAGATCCTGCACGTCGAGCAATCAAGGGGCGAGCTGATGGGCGTGATCGTCCAGTTCGGCGGCCAGACCCCGCTCAACCTCGCCAAGGCACTGGAAGAGGCGGGGATTCCGATCCTGGGCACCAGCCCGGACGCGATCGACCTGGCCGAGGACCGCGAGCGTTTCGCCGACCTGGTCGAGAAGCTCGGCCTGAAGCAGCCGGCCAATGGCCTGGCCCGCACCCGGGACGAGGCGGTCAAGATCGCCGAGCGAATCGGCTATCCGGTGCTGATGCGCCCGTCCTATGTGCTGGGCGGCCGTGCGATGGAGATCGTCGACTCCACCCAGCAGCTCGACGACTACATCCAGACTGCGGTGCAGGTGTCGGGCGACTCGCCGGTGCTGATCGACCAGTATCTGCGCGATGCCGTCGAGGTGGACGTGGACGCAATCGCCGACGGCACCGATGTGGTGGTCGCGGGCGTGCTCCAGCACATCGAGGAGGCCGGCGTCCATTCGGGCGACAGCGCCTGTTCGATCCCGCCCTACAGCCTGCCGGCGGAGATCATCGCCGAGATCGAACGCCAGACCGAAGCGCTGGCCCGCGCGCTCAAGGTCAAGGGCCTGATGAACATTCAGTTCGCGGTGAAGGATGGCGAAGTCTATCTGATCGAGGTGAATCCGCGTGCGTCGCGCACCGTACCCTTCGTCGCCAAGGCGATCGGCATCCCCGTCGCGAAGATCGCGAGCCGCGTGATGGCCGGCGAGATGCTGGCCGATCTGCCCAAGATCGACCGCGACATCGACTATATCGCGGTCAAGGAGGCCGTCTTCCCGTTCAACAAATTCCCCGGCGTCGATCCGGTGCTCTCGCCCGAGATGAAGTCGACCGGCGAAGTGATGGGCATCGACCTGGACTTCGCGACCAGCTTCGCCAAGGCGCAGCTGGGAGCGGGGACCGTGCTGCCGAGTTCGGGCCGGCTGTTCGTCAGCGTCAAGGACACCGACAAGCCGGTGATCCTGCCCGGCGTGCGCCTGCTCGCCGAGATGGGTTTCGCCATCGTCGCGACCGGCGGTACCGCTGATTTCCTCGCGAACGAGGGGATCAAGGTGGAGCGCGTCAACAAGGTGGCGCAGGGCCGCCCGCACATCGTCGACCGCATTCTGGACGGCGACATCGCGTTGATCTTCAACACGACCGAGGGCTGGCAGTCGCTGAAGGATTCGTCGGACATCCGCCGCTCGGCGCTCAATCTCAAGATCCCGTACTTCACCACGGCGCAGGCAAGCGCCGCGGCGGCGCGGGCGATCGAGGCACTGTCGAAGCACAGCCTGGACGTGCGGCCGCTCCAGGATTTCTACGCGTCGCGCGGCTGACCTGATCCGGCGGCTTCCCGGTATTCCGCCGGGCAGCCGCGAGGATTATTGCAGCTTCGGCCCGAAGATAACTTTCCTAGCCTTGCAGTGCGGCATTGGCAGGCTTATTATTCGCGTTCGCACAATTGATCTTCCCCCATCAGTATCCATGTGCGGGCGTTCCCCCGGGGGCGCTTGTGGGACGGGGCGTTTTGAAGGACTTGGTGGATGGCGACGGTCGACAAGATGCCGATGCTTCAGGAAGGCTATGACAAGCTTACCGCGGAGTTGAAGCGCCTGAAAATCGAACGCCCGCTGATCGTGGATGCGATCGAGGAAGCGCGCGCACATGGCGATCTGTCGGAGAATGCGGAGTATCACGCCGCCAAGGAGCAGCAGGGCCAGAACGAAGCCACGATCGCGGACATCGAGGGCAAGCTCAGCCGTGCCCAGATCATCGATCCGCGCGAGCTTTCGGGCGACAAGATCGTGTTCGGCGCGACGGTGACGCTGCTCGACGAGGACGACAAGCCGATCAAGTATCAGATCGTGGGCGAGACCGAGGCCGATGTCAGCAAGGGGCGCATCTCGTACAACTCGCCGATCGGCCGCGCGCTGATCGGGCGCAAGGTGGACGAGGAGGTCGAGGTCTCGGTTCCGGCGGGCGACCGCTATTATCTGGTGTCGCAGATCGAATTCATCTGAGCGTGCGCTTCCGCGATTCTCCCGCGACGATCACGATCGCGGCGGTGACCGCGCTGGTCAGCGCCCTGATCCTGATCACGCGCTATTTTCCCGAAGCGGCGATGCTGGGTGGATTTATCCCGGCGCGTCTGCAGGAGGCCGAACTGTTTGCGCCGGGAACATGGGCGGTGCCAGCCTTGCTGACGCCATTCTCGACCCTGTTCATCCATGGCAGCGCGCTGCAGATCTTCTTCAACGTGCTGATGCTGATCCTGACCGGGCAGAAGACCGAGCAGGTGATCGGCTGGCCGCAGTTCCTGCTGCTCTACATATTGGGTGCGGTGGTCTCCGCCGCGACCTATTTCCTGGTCACGCCCGATGCGCTCTGGCCGCTGATCGGCATGAACGGAGCCTTGTCCGCAGTGATCGGAGCCTATGCGCTGCTTTACGGCACGCCGCGCAATCCGCCGATCGGGCCCTTTTCGGCGCGTACCATATATGTGATGTGGCTCGCCGCGGCCTGGGCGGCGATCAGCATCGTGACGGCATTGCTGCAGCCCGCTTCCCCGGGCAGGTCGATTTGGGAAGTGCTCGCCTGGGGCGCCGCGGCGCCGATCGGCGGCTTCCTGGCCGGCCTCGCAGCCGCCCGGCCATTGTTCATGTGGCATTGGCGTAACGCCTGAGGCGCGCGCCCTTGCTGGGCCGGAGCCCGGCGAGAAGCTTCCTTGCACCACGAAGCGCATCGCAATCGGCTCCGCCATCCCCGGAGCCGATTGCGCCGGCGGCGTTCAGGCCTTGAGATCGGGCTCGAGCAGGCGATGCAGGTGCACCACCACATAGCGCATCTCGGCATCGTCCACCGTGCGCTGGGCGGCGCTGCGCCAGGCATTCTCCGCGCTGGCATAATCGGGATAGATGCCGACGACGTCCAGCTTGGACGGATCGACGAAATCGAGCGTCTGCGGATCGGTCACGCGACCGCCGAAGACGAGATGCAGCTTGCTCATTGGGCCTCCGAAAGCATTTTCTGGTTTATAGAGGCCTCTAGGAACGGGGCGCGCCGGCCTCAAGCCTTTTGCGCCGCTCCCTTTGCCGCATCGACGAGATTGCCGAACAGCGAGGTGACGCGTTCCTTGGCGTCCTCGCGGCTCGGCAGCAGTGCGTCGAACTCCGCCTTGCCGGCTTCCTTCACTGCCTGGACGGTGCCGGTGACCTTGCCGGCGAGCTGGCGCCCGGTGCCCTGGAGCAGGTCGCGCTCCTTCTGGCCGCGCGGAACCAGCATGCCGATCAATACGCCCAGCGCGACACCGCCGGCGACCAGCACATAGGGGTTCTCGGCCAGGCTCTCGCCCTGTTCGTTCGCGGGATTGGTGCTCATCACGAGGATCCTTTCTTGCCTTTACGCTTCAAACCCGTGGCCGGGTCGCGAGTTTCATGCCGTTTGGCGAGGATGTCGCCGATCCAGCCCCGTGCCATGACGAGGCCGATGGTAGCGGCGATACCGGCAGCGGCGAGGGGGCGGCTGCGCACCGCCTCCGCGCCCTTGCGCGCGACGGTGGCGACGCCCTGCGCGGCGGTCTCCACGGCGTCCTGCGCCAGATTGACGGGGCTCAGCCGCTCCTGGACCTGACCGAGCGTGCCGAACAGCCGCGCCCTGGCCGCCGCGATGCGCGCCCTTGCGGCATCCACGTCATGCGGATTCTCGCTCACGGTTTTTCCTTGAAGATGCGCTTCACATGCGTCCAGGCGAGCCAGCCCATCAGTCCGGCGATCGCCAGGAACGCGAGGACGACGAGCAGCGTCGCCAGGCCAGGGCCGACCAGCGGGGCGAGAGTGAGGACCAGCCCGACCACCAGCGCCACCGCCGCGGCCTGGGCAAGGACGAGCGCCACCGCGCCCATCCACAGCATTTCCCGCGCGTCACGCAGCTTCGCGCGCAGCAGCGTGCGATAATAGCCGATCTCGGCATCGGCATAGGCCCTGCCGTCATCGACCAGCTGCTGCAGCAGCTCGCCGATGCTCTTCCCGTCAGGCTGCGGCGCGTCCACCCCCCGTTTCGCCGCTTACGACTTGTCGCTGTCGGCCGCGTCCGACGCCGCATCCACGCCGGACTTGATCAGGCGCGCGAGCACGAATCCCAGGCCCGCCGCGACACCCACGGCCACTGCCGGGCTCTTGCGGACAAAGGCCGTGACGTCGGCGACCAGATCGTCGACTTCCTTGCCGCGCAGGCTTTCCGCGAAGTTCGATATGCCGTCCGCGGCGGAGCGGGCATATCTGCCGTAATTCTCGCCGAGCCGCGCATCGACGTCGTTGGCGGCCGATTTCATCATGTTCGCGACTTCGTCGAGCGCGCCCGTCGCCTTTTCCTTGCCTTCACCGGCCAGCGCGCGGGCGCGCTCGGCGGCCTGGCTGCCGAGCTTGCTCGCCTCCTCGCGCAGCTTGTTGGTCGCGGAGCCACCCTCGGCCGCAGCCGGAGCATTCAGCGTATCACCCGTCGTTTCGTCAGCCATGCCAAAAAACCTCCATGCCCATTGCGAAACAACCACGGCCACGTTTGCGAGTTCCATCGGTTGCCGTTAGAGGCCGCGTCGCGCCCTCACTGCCATACCTAGGGAGACCGTTCCGTGACCGCAATCATCGACATCCACGCCCGCCAGATTCTCGACAGCCGGGGCAACCCCACCGTGGAGGTCGACGTGATGCTCGAGGACGGTAGCTTCGGCCGTGCCGCGGTGCCCTCGGGCGCCTCCACCGGCGCGCACGAGGCGGTGGAGAAGCGCGACGGCGACAAGTCCCGCTGGCTCGGCAAGGGCGTCGACGATGCGGTCGAGGCCGTGAACAGCGAGATCTTCGAGGAAGTCGTCGGCATGGAAGCCGAGGACCAGGCCGATCTCGACGCCGCGATGATCGAACTCGACGGCACCGAGAACAAGGGCCGCCTGGGCGCCAACGCCATTCTGGGCGTGAGCCTGGCCGCCGCCAAGGCTGCCGCCGACGCGCGCGGCCTGCCGCTCTATCGCTATGTCGGCGGCGTCAACGCGCATGTCCTGCCGGTGCCGATGATGAACATCATCAATGGCGGCGAGCATGCCGACAATCCGATCGACTTCCAGGAATTCATGATCGTGCCGGTGGGCGCCGAGAACATCGTCGAGGCGGTGCGCTGCGGCTCGGAGATTTTCCACACGCTGAAGAAGAAGCTGCACGAGAAGGGCCTGGCCACCGGCGTGGGCGACGAGGGCGGCTTCGCCCCCAACATCGCCAGCACCACCGAGGCGCTGGACTTCATCATGTCGTCGATCGAGGCCGCCGGCTATACGCCGGGCGACGACGTGATGCTCGCGCTCGATTGCGCCGCCACCGAATATTACAAGGACGGCGCCTATCGGATGGTGGGCGAGGGCAAGACCTTCAGCTCGGCGGAGAACGCCGCGTTCCTGGCCGACCTGGCTGCCAAGTATCCGATCTTCTCGATCGAGGACGGCATGGCCGAGGACGATTGGGAAGGCTGGAAGGCGCTGACCGACCTGCTCGGCGGCAAGGTCCAGCTGGTCGGCGATGACCTGTTCGTGACCAATCCGAAGCGCCTGTTGCGCGGCATCGAGGGCGGCTATGCCAATTCGCTGCTGGTGAAGGTCAACCAGATCGGCACGCTGACCGAGACGCTCGAGGCCGTCAGCCTGGCCCAGCGCTCGTCCTATACGGCAGTGATGTCGCACCGCTCGGGCGAGACCGAGGATGCGACGATTGCCGACCTGGCGGTCGCCACCAACTGCGGCCAGATCAAGACCGGCTCGCTGGCCCGCTCGGACCGGCTCGCCAAGTACAACCAGCTGATCCGCATCGAGGAAGAGCTGGGCGACGCCGCGGTCTATGCCGGGCGCTCGGTACTGAAGAAGTAAGGCTATTCCTTCCCTCCCGCGCTGGAGGGAAGGATTTCCAGGCCGCCGGCCCTGCCCTTGCGGGGACGGCGGCAGCGGGGAGCGGGCGCGAAAGGCGGCACTGGCCGTCCTCAGGCATCCCGGTTGCCAGCCACCGATGCCGCTGGCACCAGATTGCAATGCGTCGCTTCTTTCTCGTTCTCGCCGGCTTGTTCTGGACGCTGCTGTTCGCGATGGCCGCCTTCGCCTGGTGGCGGAACGGTGCGTTCCATCCCGATCTCTATTATCTCCTCGGCATCCCGGCCGGGATGGTGGCGATCACCTTGCTCGTCGGCCGGTTTGCGACAAGGTCGCGCGCGGGCGCCGCGCTTCTGGTCGCGACCACCGGCTTGGCGATTTTCGCCATGTTGTGGTGGGGCGGCGTCTGGGGCGCCGATGTCTAGGCCGCGATAGGTCCGGCCATTCCGCCTTCGCGCTGCCGATCCTCACGATCCGGGCAACGCGCGAACCCCAGGGGAAGGGGCGGGCGCCGACCGCCGCGGGTTCGCCAGATCCACGCGATCATCGTGAGGAAGTGTTTCTGTCGGGACTCCGGCGGTTGCGCGGCGAGGTGCGCTTCTCCATCCGCCGAGGGGACGCCGGCCGGCAGGAGCCGGTGCGCCGCAAGGAAATGATCGATGAGCATTGTTCTCGCGCTCGGGCTGGCGCTTGCAGCCCCGGAACCGGTCCATTCGACCCTGGAGCATCGCACGAGTTTCGACCATGCCGGCGAGCGTGTCGACGCGCATTACCGCGCGCGCGTCGTCCTGGCGCGGCGCCAGATCGGCTCCGTCGCCAAGCCGGGCATGCCGTCCACCTTGCGCTGCACCTGGCGCGCGCACCTGCGCATCGAGCGCGAGGCACGATCCGGCCAGCAGCTGCGTTTGAACCGCAGCATCGAGCGAAGAGCGATGCTGGAGGGAAGCCGCCCGGGCTGGTGCGGCGCCGGCGAGAATGCGGTAACGAAGGAAATCGCCCGGCGTGCCGGAGAGCTCCGCGCGCACCTGCTGGCAGTGGCGAGCGAAGACCGGGCAGTGTTGAAGGCAGAGATCGAACCGAAGGGAGTACGCCGCGGGATATGAAAGTGACGCGTGCAATTCTGTTGCCGGCGGTGACGTTGGCCATGTTCTCGGGCGCGGTGGCGCGGGCGCAGGACCTCTCCGGCGGAGTCGAGCTGGCAACCGACGAGAGCCGCCGGGGCCTGAGCTGGAGCGGCGGCCGCGCGGTGGCTTCCGCCGATGCGCTGGTCGCGATCGGCGCGGCGGACGCGTCGGTCCGGATCGTGAGCCTGCGCGGCGCGTCCCGGCACGCGGGCGCCGATGCGGTGGCGGATCTGGAACTGGGGGCGGCGACGGACGCGGGGCCTTTCCGGCTGCGCGGGCACGTCGCCGCGCATCTGTTCACGGGCGCGCGCGCCCGCATGGACTATGTCGAACTGGGTGCCCGGGCCAGCTACACGCTGGGGCCGCTCCAGCTCGGCGCCGGCGCCGTCTATGCGCCGAGCCAGAGCGCGATCGGCGGAGACAATCTCTATCTGTTCGCCTCCGCCAATGCCGGCATTCCGGCAACGCCGATATCGGTTTCCGCCACGCTTGGGCGCAGCACGGGAAGCACGGACGATCCGGTGCGCGCCGCCAGGCTCAGGCCGCTGGGCGACTATACCGACTGGCGGCTGGGGATGGAGTATAACCAATTCCCCTTCACGATCGGGCTGGACTATGTCGGTACCAACCTCGCCCATGGTCCCGGCACCTCGCCATTCGCGGACCTCGGCAACAGCGGTGATCGCGTGGTCGCCCGCGTTCGCCTGGCGTTCTGAGGCCCTTGCCCGGCGCAGCTCCTTTGGAAAGGGGTTCCTCCGCACCAATACGGGCCTTGCGCGCGGCGCATGGTTAAGCGAAAAACACGGCATGCGCTCGCGTACCGCTTCTCCGTTCCAGACCCTGCTTCGCCGGGCCGGGCTGCCCGCGCTCACGCTGATCGCCATCGGTTTCTTCGGCTATAATGCCGTGCTCGGACCGACCGGCATCATGCAGACCAAGCAGACCAGGGCGGAGTATGAGCAGAAGAAGGCGGAATATGCCGCGCTCGACAAGCAGCGCGCCGCTCTGAAGAATCGAGTCGATCTGCTCGACAAGCGGCGCGGTGTCGACCCCGACCTGGCCGACGAGCTGGCGCGCAAGCAGCTCAACGTCGTCCGCCCCGACGAGGTCGTGATCCCGCTCCAGAAGCATGCGCCGGCACCCGCCGGGCGCTGATCTCTCGATGCTGCGTTGCAGCGTACGCAATCTGCACCTTTGGTTGTGCAGACTGCAATTGCCGTGGCGTCAACTGAACGGCACGCGCATTCCCGCGTTAGTTGCGCGGCGGGCGAAAACGCGCTTATAGGCACCCGCCTTCCCCCTCCCCGGACGAGGATTTCCTGATCGTGGCCAAAGCACCGGCTCGCAAATCGACTGAACCCGCAAAGACCAATCGCGAGCGGCCCGACGAGCCGCAGCGCTACCCGGCTTCCAAGGAGCAGCTGCTCGAATTCTACAAGCAGATGCTCCTGATCCGCCGCTTCGAGGAGAAGGCGGGCCAGCTCTACGGCCTCGGCTTCATCGGCGGCTTCTGCCACCTCTATATCGGGCAGGAAGCGGTTGCGGTCGGTCTGCAGTCGGCGCTCGACGGCGAGAAGGATTCGGTGATCACGGGCTATCGCGATCACGGCCACATGCTCGCCTACGGCATCGACCCCAAGGTGATCATGGCCGAGCTGACGGGCCGCGCCGCCGGCATCTCGAAGGGCAAGGGCGGCTCGATGCACATGTTCTCGACCGAGAAGAAATTCTACGGCGGGCACGGCATCGTCGGCGCGCAGGTGGCGCTCGGCACCGGCCTGGCGTTCGCGCACAAGTATAATGAGGACGGCGGCGTCGCCATGGCCTATTTCGGCGATGGCGCTGCCAACCAGGGCCAGGTCTACGAATCCTTCAACATGGCCGAGCTGTGGAAGCTCCCGATCATCTATGTGATCGAGAACAACCAGTACGCGATGGGCACGTCGGTCAACCGCTCCTCGGCGGAAGACCAGCTCTACAAGCGCGGCGAGAGCTTCCGCATCCCCGGCATCCAGGTGGACGGCATGGACGTGCTCGCCTGCCGCGGCGCCGCCGAGGAGGCGCTGGCCTGGGTCCGTTCGGGCAAGGGCCCGATCATCCTCGAGATGAAGACGTACCGGTATCGCGGCCACTCGATGTCCGATCCGGCCAAGTATCGCAGCCGCGAGGAGGTCCAGTCGGTTCGCGACAAGTCGGATCCGATCGAGCAGGTGAAGCGCGAGCTCGAGGACATGAAGGTCACCGAGGCGGAGCTGAAGACGATCGAGGCGGAGATCCGCAAGATCGTCAACGAGGCGGCGGACTTCTCCGAGCAGACGCCCGAACCCGATCCTTCCGAACTGTATACCGACGTGCTGGTGGAGTCCTACTGAGATGGCGATCGAACTGAAGATGCCGGCGCTGTCGCCCACGATGGAGGAGGGCACGCTCGCCAAGTGGCTCGTCAAGGAAGGCGATACGGTGAAGTCGGGCGATATCCTTGCCGAGATCGAGACCGACAAGGCGACGATGGAGTTCGAGGCCGTCGACGAAGGCACGATCGCCAAGATCCTCGTCGCCGAAGGCACCGACAATGTGAAGGTCGGCACCGTGATCGCGACGATCGCGGGCGAGGGCGAGGACGCGTCGGCGCCGGCTCCCGCCGCTGCTCCGGCTCCGGCGCCCACGCCGGCGGAGCCCGCCGCGGGCGAGGATGGCGGCCCGAAAAAGGCCGATAGCGGCACCAAGCAGCTCGCCAGCGAGAAGGCCGCCACCGTCAAGGACCCGGCGATCCCCGAGGGCACCGAGATGGTCAAGACGACCGTCCGCGAAGCGCTGCGCGACGCGATGGCCGAAGAGATGCGCAAGGATCCGCGCGTCTTCGTGATGGGCGAGGAAGTCGCCGAATATCAGGGCGCCTACAAGGTAACCCAGGGCCTGCTCGAGGAGTTCGGCGCGAAGCGCGTGATCGACACGCCGATCACCGAATATGGCTTTGCCGGCCTCGGTTCGGGCGCGGCGATGGGCGGCCTCAAGCCGATCGTCGAGTTCATGACCTTCAATTTCGCGATGCAGGCGATCGACCACATCGTGAACTCGGCGGCGAAGACCAACTACATGTCCGGTGGCCAGATGCGCTGCCCGATCGTGTTCCGCGGGCCCAACGGCGCCGCATCGCGCGTCGCCGCGCAGCACTCGCAGAATTATGGCCCGTGGTACGCCAGCGTTCCCGGCCTGATCGTGATCGCGCCCTATGACGCGCAGGACGCCAAGGGCCTGCTCAAGGCGGCGATCCGCAGCGAGGACCCGGTCGTCTTCCTCGAGAACGAGCTGATGTACGGCCGCACCTTCGAGGTGCCGAAGCTCGACGATTACGTGCTGCCGATCGGCAAGGCGCGCATCGTCCGCGCCGGCAAGGACGTGACGATCGTCAGCTACTCGATCGGTGTCGGCGTCGCGCTGGAAGCCGCCGAGAAGCTGGCGGCCGAGGGCGTCGATGCGGAAGTCATCGACCTGCGCACGCTGCGCCCGCTGGACACGGCGACCGTGCTCGAGAGCCTGAAGAAGACCAATCGCATGGTGGTGGTCGAGGAAGGCTGGCCGGTCTGCTCGATCTCGTCGGAGATCGTGGCGGTGGCGATGGAGCAGGGCTTCGACGATCTCGACGCGCCGGTGCTGCGCGTGACCAACGAGGACGTGCCGCTGCCCTATGCCGCGAACCTCGAGAAGCTGGCGCTGATCACTGCCGACAAGGTGGTCGCGGCGGTGAAGAAGGTCACCTACAAGGGGTGATATAGGGGCTGGGCACCGCGGAACCGCATCGGATATGGGAGAGGCCGGGGGAGACCCCGGCCTTTTTCATGCGATCAGCACGACGCCTTGGCGACGTTCTCGGCATTGTAGATCTGGCTGAGGTCGCGCCGGTCGCGCACCATCATCGACGCGATCTCGGTGATGGTCCCGCCCGGCGTGAGCGAGCTCCTGATCAGCGGCTTGTAGTTGTAATAGACCTCGACATACATCGTCGCGCCGCCATCGGGCGCGATCACCTGCCGGTTCTGGGGCCCCATGCCGTCCATGTTGGACGTCGTGGTGCTCGAATCCCTCAGATTGCCATATTGCGGCGAGAAGCCGGTGACGGCGCCCTTGCAGCGCTGCCAGACGATCTTGTACTTCCCGCTGGTATTGGGATTGGCCATCGGCTCAAGGTCCGAGATGATCACCCGGCCGTTGGTGAACAGGTCGAGTTCCCCGGATTGCAGCTGCGCGCCGGTCAGCAGGTCGTTGATGTCGATCTCGCTGATCGTCTTGGCCTGGAGCTGGCTGCCGGTGCCGATCCGCGAGGCGTTGTCGGCCAGGTGCAGCGCGATCTGGCTGATGCGCATCTTGGTGATGATGTAGTTGGTCATCTCGGCGCCGGCCAGGCTCAGCGTCAGCACGATCGGCAGTATGAAGGCGAACTCCAGCAGCGCCAGCCCGCTGGTGTCGCGGCCCAGCCGGCGCAGGAGCGCGGGGCGGGGAAGGGCGCGGATCATGCGCAGTACCGGACCACGGGCGCGCTGTAGCTGCCCTGGTCGCCATAGGGCTGGTTCTTGAGCACCGTCGATGCCGTCACCGTCGTGGTCCTCGATCCGCCGATGAAATTGTAGATCGGGAAGAAGCGGGGATAGGAAACCTTCACGGTGTAGAGCACGGCATCCTTGGCACCGCCCTGGCCGCTATTGCCGCCGTCCTTGTCCCAGGTGCCGTTCTGGTTGGCATCCTCATAGGGCTCGCCATTGTTGCAGGTGCCGTTGCGATCGGTATCGGTCCAGGCTTCCGCGCGGGCCGCCGATGCATCGGAGAAGGTCCGGTAGTTGCGGCGCGTGATCGCCACCACGGCATTGTTCGCGAGCGCCTTGGCCTGGGCAACCACGGCGGCGTCCAGCCGGGATTGGACCTCGGGGTCCCCGGCGTCCTCCAGCGTTGAATCGCGCGCCGTCTTCTGCACGATGCCCTGCAGCACGGCGCGCATGTAGAGCGTGTGCGCGATGTCGAACCCGCCGAGCAGCATCAGGCCCATTACCGGCGCGACGATGGCGAACTCCACCACCGTCACGCCGCGCTCGTCGCGCGCCAGGGGGCGTGCCCGCCGGAGAAGGGAAGGCAAGCGCGTCATTTGGTGAGCCTGAGCTGGGAGATCTGGTCGGCGATCGTCTTGAACGTCTGCTGCAGGGCTGCGGAGTTGCGCGCAGTGAAATAGCGCCCATCGCTGGCGCAGGTTTGCAGGCGGCTCTCGGTGGTGGCGTTGGAACCGCTGCCGAACGAGATCACCCACAAGGTGATGTTCTTGTTCTTCACCGCCGTGCACAGCGCCGTGAAGCGGGCATTCACCTGGTCATCGAACGACTGGCGCTCATTGGCGCAGCTCGACGCGCTGCCGACATCGGTGGTGGTCCGCTTGTCGAAGAAGCCCACGCCATAGGCCGTATAATCGCACGGCGCCGATACGGCATCGCCGTCGGTCATGAAGATCATGTGCCGTTCGATCTCGCCGCCCTGCGGGGTATAGGCATTCTCCGTTCCGAAGATGCCCGTCGGCGACATGAACCGCGCGCCCCACAGGATGCCGATGTCATGATAGGTGTTGCCGGTGGGATAGAGGCTGTCGACATAATTGTCGAAAGCGTCGGCGCTGGGCCATTGCTGCAGCTTCTTCGCCTCGGCGGGGCAGTAATAGGGGATCGAGTTGTAGTAGTTGTCGGTGGTGGTCGTCTCGGCGGCATCGAGCTGCGACCAGCTGCTGGTCCTGCTGCGTGCATAGATGAGGCCGGGAAGCGCCGGGCCCCACAGCGTCGTGCCGTCACCCTGGCTGGGCATCAGGTCCACGTTCAGGTCATAGGCGCCGCTGGGGATCGGGTAATAGCTCGACTGGCGCACCGTCGGCCGTTCCTCGATGCAGCCGTCCCAATTGATGGATCGGTTCGAGCCGTCATTGTTGAGCGGCATCGTGAAGCTGTTGTTCCACTGAGTGCCGTTCTTGAGGCCGCTTATGTTGGTGTTGATCTGGCCGTATTTCCACTGGGGCACATAGTAGCGCACCATCTCGAGACAGGCACTGCTGCCGCTCCGCCCCGTCGCGTTCGATATATATTGCGTGGTCGCGGTGTTCGCCTGCGGCACGCAGGAGCCGTTGGTCTTGCTGTGGTAGCGATTGTCGTTCCAGCCGGTCCAGTCCATCCCGACCTTGACGCGCGACTGATAGTCCCAGCTATTGGCGAAGAAGCTGGTCGGCAACAGCTTGCCCACGTTCACATTGGTCGAATAGGGGACGAAGCCGAAGCGGAGCTGCACCTGGCTGCCAGTGCCGCCGCTGGGCGCGCCGGTGGTGCAATTGGCATCGGTATCGAGCCGCGCGACGATCTCGTAGAAGCACTTCACCGCAGTCTTGAGCGAATTGATCTTGGTATCGGAATCGGTGCTGACCGCCTTGCTGCCCATCGATCCGGTGACGTCGAGCACGAACATCACATCGGTGTTGGGCAGGCGCATTTCGGCGTCGCAGGTCACCGACAGCGTCTCGCTGGTCTTGCCGAAGATGCGCATCAGCGTCATCGGCAGGTCCGCGGATGCCGTGCCGCTCACCTTGCCGGCATTTTCGGAGAAGGCACGCGAGCGCGCGGTCACGCCATAGGCGGACGCGTTGTAGTTCGCGTCGAAGAACCGCTCGGCCTGGGTGCGGGCGTAGTAATTGTTGAAGTTCCACACGCCGCCGCCCATCGCCTTGCGGCCAGCGAGCGCGCCCGCGTCGCAAGCATGTTGCAGGCGCGTCTTGACGATGTACATGCGGCTGATGTCCACGCCGCCGCCCACCATGCCCGCCAGCGGGATCAGTGCCACGGTCATGATGGCGAGCGTATTGGCGCGCACATCCCGCGCAAGCCTGCCCAGAAAGGCGCGCGCGGTCGCCAGATTCAGCCGTCCTTCATGCATGGAAGGGCCCCCCGTCCCCGATCAACGAGGCACCTTGGATCAATTGTCGCTAATTACGTATAAATCCGGATGGTTAACGCTACCCTTATGCGCCGGAGCGCCGGCATGACGGGGATCGTGGAGGATCCCGAGCGCGATCTGATCGTCACTTACGCGCCGATCGAACGCCGGGCGGGGCTGCTGGCGCTGCTGGCGCTCGACGATGCGCTGGCCCGGCTGCTGCGCACCACCAGGGAGCCCGCGCTCGGCCAGATGCGGCTCGCCTGGTGGCGTGAGGCGCTGGAAAGGCTCGATCGCGCGCCGGCGCCCGCCGAACCCGTGCTGCGGGCGCTGGAGGCAGAAGTGCTGCGTCGCGGCGTCACCGGCGCATCGCTGGTGCCGATCGTCCATGGCTGGGAAGTGCTGGTCGAGGAAGCGACTCTCGACGCCGATGCGATGCGGCGTTTCGCCGAGGGGAGAGGGCAGTTGTTCGTCGCCGCGGGCAGGCTGCTCGGCGGCGGGAACGACCCGTTGCCGGCGGCAGGGCAGGGCTGGGCGCTGGCCGATCTCGCCCATAACCTGCAGGCGGAGGAGGAAAGGGCCATGGCCCGCAATCTCGCGCGGCCGCTGCTCGATGCCGCCGCCGGGGCGCGCTGGAGCCGCCCGGCGCGGGCGCTCGGCGCGCTGGCGCACCGGGC